>Ga0156164_126_pt1 | contig 79669 bp, 84 predicted proteins | sample RifCSPlowO2_12_FD_107817 | JGI IMG/M metagenome (GOLD analysis project Ga0156164, IMG submission 107817) | Sulfurimonas sp. RIFCSPLOWO2_12_36_12 | reverse complement strand
TTACCGACTGCATACATGTGTGCGTTCATCGCACCGATATTTGTATTAATTCTAAATCCCATAATAAATCCTTTTAGGGCTGAGCCTTACGCTCTTTTTTGGTTTTTTATCTTGGCTTCCATGCCAAAACCTAACTGTAAAACAAATCGGCTATTAAAAAATTTTAACAGCCGACAACCCCACTACTGTAACAATCTCAATACATTTTGTTGAACAGCATTAGCCTGACTCATTGCATATGATCCAGATTGAGCTAGGATATTATGTTTTGCAAATTTCGCACTCTCTGCCGCAAAGTCAACATCACGGATAGCAGATTCCGCTGCTGCAATGTTTACCTGAGTTACAGAAATATTTCTAACAGTTGATTCAAGTTTATTTTGAGCCGCACCGAATGTTGCTCTTTTACTATCAACATTTTGTATAGCCGTATCCATATAGCCAATTGTTAATTCAGCACTAGCACGAGTCCCCACAGTAATACTTGCAGGAGCCGTAGCAGCTATATCACTAACAGCATTGGTCCCAAGAACTACAGCTTGTGTTTCATTTGCGTATGCACCGACATGGAATGTAAAAGTACCTGTGGTTCCGCCACTTCCATCCAATAATTTAACACCGTTAAATTTTGTAGTTGCTGCGATATCACTAGCTTCCGCCAAAAGTGCCTGAACCTCTTGAGATATAAAACCTCTTGAAGTTGCATCTTGAGTATCATTCGATGCTTGAACCGCAAGAACTCTTACTCTTTTCATAATATTGCCGTACTCTTCCATCGCACCGTCAGCAGTTTGGATAAGACCGATTGCATCATTTGCGTTAGATATTGATTGACCAAGACCTTGTGATTGAGCTGAAAGTTTATTTGCTATTGCCAAACCTGCCGAGTCATCAGCCGCTTTGTTGATTCTAAGACCTGAACTTAAAGAAGCAAGACTTTTATCAAGTCCAACATTGTTACCGACTGCATACATGTGTGCGTTCATCGCACCGATATTTGTATTAATTCTAAATCCCATAATAAATCCTTTTAGGGCTGAGCCTTACGCTCTAGTTTAATTTTCATCTTAGCTTCCATGCCTTGATGTTAACTAAATCGACACTCCAAAAAATAACTTTAATTTTTTTGCAAAATTTTTTTGCTTTTCTTACCCGTTCGCCTTGAGCTTGTCGAAGGGTTGGCTCGACAAGCTCAAGGCGAACGGAAATTTAAAGCTTCCGAAAAAACTAGAAATACAAATCCGTGTTTTCATTATTTCTACTTTTTTTGCTACACTTCCAAACTTAAAACAACTATACTATATATATAGGAAAACTATTTGAACTTAATTATCGTCGAATCACCGGCCAAAGCAAAGACCATTAAGAACTTCCTTGGCAAGGATTATGAAGTTATCGCGTCAAAGGGTCATATTCGAGACCTTCCAAAATCTCGTTTTGGAATCTCCATTGATGAAGATAACCATCTTGTTCCGGCGTACAGCGTTGCAAAAGAGAATGCCGCAACAGTCAAAGAGATAAATGCTTTAGCAAAAAAGTGCGACACTATATATATCGCGACCGATGAGGACCGTGAGGGAGAAGCGATAGGCTGGCACATAGCACATGCTATAAAAAAAGACCCGGAGACACTTCCAAGAATAGTTTTTCACGAGATAACAAAAACTGCAATAAACCATGCGTTAGAAAATGCCCGTAAAATCGATATGAATATGGTAAATGCTCAACAAGCCCGCCGTATTCTTGACCGTGTTGTCGGCTATAAGCTATCGCCTCTTTTGAGTTCAAAAATACAAAAAGGTCTCTCAGCCGGTCGTGTTCAATCTTCGGCTCTAAAGCTTGTGGTTGACCGCGAGAGAGAGATAAAAGCATTTATTCCAGAGGAGTATTGGACTATTGACACTCTTTTTAAAAAAGATATAGAGGCAACTTTAATCTCTCACAATGAAGAGAAGTTATCAAAACTCTCAATTACAAACAAAAAACAGGCTGACGCGATAGTAGAGAGTGTAAAAGCTGACTCATTTGTTATCTCAAAGATTGAAACCAAAGAGAGAAAAAGCTCAACACCTCCGCCGTTTATGACATCTACCCTTCAACAAACCGCTTCAAGCAAACTCGGGTTTACTCCTAAAAAAACAATGATGGTCGCTCAAGCTCTCTATGAGGGTGTAAAAACTCCAAGCGGAACAAGCGGTGTAATTACATATATGAGAACGGACTCGCTAAATTTGGCGCATGAGGCGGTTGGCGCAGTTCGCGGTGTGATTGAGAGCAGATTTGGCAAAAAATATCTGCCCTCTGAGCCTAAAGTTTACACCAAAAAAGCAAAAGGCGCACAAGAGGCTCACGAGGCAATCCGTCCTACAATGTTGCAGTTTACCCCAGAGGTAGCGCAAAGCTTTTTAAAACCGGATGAGATTAAACTTTACCGTCTTATTTATGAAAGATTTATGGTTTGTCAGATGAATGATGCTATATTTGAACAACAAAGTATTCTCTTTAGCGGCGAAAATAACGAATACAGAGCTATTGGACGAAAACTTATTTTTGACGGTTTTTACGCACTAACGGGAGCAGAAGATAAAGATAAACTGCTTCCTGTTCTAAAAGAGGGTGAAACAGCCGAGATACAAAAAATCAAACAAGAACAGCACTTTACAGAGCCGCCTGCAAGATTTTCTGAGGCTGCTCTAATCAAAAAACTTGAAGCAGAGGGGATAGGAAGACCTTCAACTTATGCTCCGACTATTGCAACTCTAAGCAACAGAACCTATGTGACTATCGAGAAAAAGCAGATTATTCCGACAGAGATGGCATTTACCGTTACGGAAATACTAGAGAAAAATTTTGCAAATATAGTAGATGTCTCTTTTACGGCAAATATGGAAGAGAAGCTCGATGAAGTTGCAGAGGGAGAGAATGATTGGCAAAAACTTTTAAGTGATTTTTATTTCCCGTTTTTAGAGCAGGTTGAAGAGGGTAAAACAAATATTATCTCGCTAAAAACGGCTCAACCGCTTGGTAGAGATTGCCCTAAATGCGGTGCCGAACTTCTTCTTCGCTCCGGTAGATTTGGAGAGTTTATCGCATGCAGCGGTTTTCCAAAATGTAAATATACAGAGCAGGTAGAAGGCGCCAACGAAGAGAAAGAGCAAACAAACTCAGAGTCAAGTGATGAAATATGTGATAAATGCGGCAAAGAGATGATTGTTAAAAACGGCAGAAACGGTCAATTTTTAGCATGCAGCGGTTATCCGGAGTGTAAAAACACAAAGAGTATGAATATTGAAGAGAAGATAAGCCTTACTCCTTGCCCTGACTGCGGCGGAAAGATAAGCCTAAAAAATTCAAGACGAGGTCCATTTTGGGGATGTTCAAGCTATCCTAAATGTAAATTTATCTCCAAATTTGAACCATCAACCATAAAATGCAAAGAGAAAAGTTGCGACGGCGCTTTGGCTTCAAGAGTTTACAGAGGCAAAGAAGTTTATGAGTGCATAAAGTGTAAAACAAGAACACCCGCAGAAGAGATAGAGTAAAAAATTATGAAAATAGGCATTATTTCAGACTCTCATACTAAGGTCAAAAAGGCCAACAGGGCTATTGAGACGCTTAAAAATGACGGTGCCGAATTTATTATCCATGCCGGAGATATAGTCGAAGTTCAGACTCTTGAATCACTTAAAAACAGCGGTCTTAAGTATATGGCTGTTTATGGAAACAACGATGCGCATTTAGCAGAATTTCACAGTAAATTTAACCTCGTTCAAGAGCCGTACTACTTTAAAATGGCAGATATAAAGTTCAAGCTTATGCACCTGCCGTTTTATATGCTCCCTGACGCAGATGTTGTTATATTTGGTCATACTCATAAATTTTCAACCGAGTTTGTGAACAATACGCTCTTTTTAAACTCCGGAGAGATTTGCGCAAGAAACAAACCTGTTTCCGAGTGGGCAATGCTGGAGATACAAGAGAGCGAGTTTACGGTAACAGCCTACACAAGGGTAAACAAGAGCGAAGAGATTCAAAGGCAAGAGTTTAAATATGCAAGGCAAAGCAGTGAATAAAGAGATTTTTTTATGCTCAATCTGCAACATAAACAGCGGTACTTGTAATGAAGATTGCAAATTTTGCTCTCAAAGCGTAAGATACAAAGCCGACATAGAACGATATAAACAAAAAGATACGGCAACTGTTTTAAAAGAGGCAAAAGAGGCTTATGAAAACGGTGCTTTGGGCTTTTGTCTGGTTACCGCCGACAAAGGGCTAAATGAAAAAACTCTTGTCTTTGTCTGCGGTATTGCCGAAGTTTTGACAAAAGAAGTACCGCAACTTAGGCTTATAGCTTGTAACGGAACGGCAACAGTTGAACAGCTTTTGACGCTAAAAGCTTCAGGCATAAAAGCATATAACCACAACCTTGAGACTTCAAAAGAGTTTTATGGGCAAATATGCACAACCCACTCTTGGGACGAACGCTATGAGACTTGCCAAAATGTAAATGAGGCAGGTTTGGTTCTTATAAGCGGCGGAATTTTCGGGCTAGGAGAGAGCCAAGAGGATAGAATCTCAATGCTTGAGGCTCTAAAATCTCTAAATCCCACATCGGTTCCGATAAATTTTTACCACCACAACGAAGCGCTGGAGCTAAAACCAAATCCGCTGACTATTGATGAGGCATTTAAACTCATAAAGCTGACAAGAGAGACAATTTCTGACGCACAGAGGATTATGGTCGCAGGCGGAAGAGAGCTTATGTTTGGCGATAGACAAAATGAGATTTTTTCTCACGGTGCCAACTCGATTGTTATAGGAAACTATCTTACAACAAGCGGACGAGCTATGAGCAAAGATTTGGAGATGTTAAAATCTTTAAATCTTGGCGTGGCAAAGTCGGTATAAGTTTTAAGCTGCATTACTTTGAGAGAGGTTCAACATACTCTCTATATTTAAATGATAATCCAACTCTTCCCACTCAATGCCGGTATCTAAGCAAATAAGTTTATATGATTTCAATTGTTCAAGAGTTGCTTTTTTCAGCGGTTTGTACCAATCCATAGGCGTGGATATGATTCTGCCATCATCAAGTTTAACATGTAGATAAGTATCATCAAAATGTACTTCTTTTCCCTTAATTAAACCACTCATCCCAAATCCTTTCAAACTCTGTTTTATTTTCTTCTATAATTGCAAGCGCTAACTTTAAATCTTTTGGTTTTAAGTAGTTTTGAATTACTTTTAAATTTTCTAGCTCAATCTTAGCAAACCCATCACTTCTCATTACATGGATGTGTTTTGGTTCATGTTCATTAGCGTAGAAAAAAAATTTGAAACCATCTACATTTAATAAAGTTGGCAAAATAGAGCTCCAATTTTGTGTGATAAAAATTATAGCCAAAATTTTATAATATAAAACTGCTTCTCTTCATCGCTATCGAATGATGAAATATGAGAAAATTAGGCTAAAAAGACAAATTATAGAAAAAAGCAAAAGTAGATTTTAGGTATAATCATTGTATTAAACTCCAAAAAAGAGGCTCATGAAAACATTTAAACTCCTTCTGCTTTTGTTGCTCTTTACCCAGTTTTTAGATGCTCAAACGCCTTTTGATTTGAGTGGCATAAAGAGCTACTACCCCGTAGTTGAGATAAACACGGACAAAATAGATAAAAAATATAAGCAGATTTTGCTTGATATGATTGCAAAAAAGTCGGCCGAGCTTGGCATTGGAACAAAAAACTTCTCATCAAGGTCGCTCGCACTTCTCATAAGCTTCACAAGTGTTGGCGATACGGTAGCCCTGAAAATGGAGCTTCTCATAGGTGAGCCTGCTTTAAGAATGGACGCAAAAGAGGAAGTTTTTGTCATCTCTTACATGAGCGGACGCACATTTGTCGTTGAAAATCTAGAGAGTGATCTGCTTGATAACGCAGAGGAGCTATTGGAAAAATTTGCAGTACAATATAAAGAGGATAATTTATGAAAAAACTGATTTTATTTGCCCTTATGAGCACGCTTTTGTTTGGAGAGGGATACAAAGAGTTTGCCAAAGAGATGTCGTATGAGACAAACTATGAAACGGCGCTAAACAAAGCAAAAAAAGAGAACAAAAATCTTATGGTTTTGATAATATCAAACTTCTGCCCGTGGTGTACAAAATTTGAAAAAAAAACACTTACGGATAAAACCGTGGATGGTGCCCTAAAATCCAAATATATCCCTCTAATCATCAATAAAGAAGAGGGGAATTTTCCAAGCTATTTAACTGCACCGGTTGTTCCGACTGTATTCTTCGTAAAAACAAACGAAGAGAAAGTTTTTCATGAGAGTGTCGGTTTTTCCAGCAAGGCAGAGTTTCTAAATCTTTTAAAACAGTTGAAATAACCGGCTTACTCCTCTTTATGATGTTTTTGTATGTGGCATGCGATGGCGTATCCGTGGTTTAGCCCAAGCGCTATGCTTCCGCCGCTCTCCTGCGTTATGTCTCCTGCTACAAACAAATCCTTGATGTTTGTCTCGTAATTTTCATCATGAACGGGTTTGCCCTCTTGCTCTTTTATGCCTGAACTTGCAAGAAATGCGCTTGGAGTCGTTCCGCCTATTGCGTAGATTACTCTGTCAAATACTCGCGGCTGGATTTCGTTAAATACCACTCTGACTCTGCCGTTGTCATCTTCAAGCGACTCTATATCAACCCCCAAAATCGCCTCTACCTCTTTGTGCATTATGGCATTTGCTATGTCTCTTTGGTTTGTAGGATTTGCCCGTCTAAATGTCTCTCTCCTATAACAGATGCAAACCTCGTTTTTAGTGCTCAAATCAACCGCATACTCTATTGCACTGTCACCGCCGCCGACTACCAAAACTTTTTCGCCCCCGAGACAATCATCAAGCGTAAACCCTACTCTCTTTTTTATCTCAGGCGGTATCTTGTACTCCGGCTTGTTAGGCTTGCCCATTCTGCCGATGGTTACGACTACATACTTTGCTCTTATGCTCCCGCCGGCTATAAAGACTTCAAAGTAGCCCCCTTTTTTCTCTATCTTTTGAACCTCTGTGTGGGTTTTAAGTTCTACCGAGTGGTGTGCCAAAATCTCATCAAAAAAATCTAAAGTAGTCTCTTTTGTGCCGTCTACAAAATAGATTCTGCCGTCAAGCTCAACTTTTTGCCCTTTCCAGTCCTTGTCAACCCTCTTGTTCTCTTTATAATATTTTCGTATCGTGGAGTTGTGATTTTGGTCTTTTTCTAGCAAAACTATATCTCTAATTCCTTGCAGATAACTCTCAACAGCAGTTGCTATTCCGGCTGGACCCGCACCTATTATCGCAAGATTGTACATATGGCTCATAATAAATCCTTATTGGTAATTGCGGATATTTTAACACAATTAAAAAACAATATGAATATATTTTGTACTATAATTTGCAAACTAAATCTTTTACTCGGATATGCCATGCCTCGCGTTGACAGCCAAAAATTTTACTCATCCGCTATTGACAAGTACGGTATAACTGCCAAAGGCGTAAACTGGCACTCAAAAGAGTCTCAAAAAATGAGATTTGATATTATTTTGGAGATGCTGCCAAGCGATATAAGCGGTTATAGCGTTGCCGATGCAGGGTGCGGTTTTGGCGATTTGTATCTCTACATGTTAAAAAAGAGAAGAGCGCCAAAAGAGTACATCGGCATAGATTCTCTCCCAGATATGTACTCCATCGCAAGCGAGAGAACAGGATGTGAAATTGTCATCGCGGACATCTGCGCCCCAAGGGCATTTCCTCCCGATGGTCGGGGCATCGATGAACTTCCATTAGCCGACTTTTACATTTGCAGCGGTGCTATGAATGTTTTAGAGAGCTTTGAGACACATCTTTTTGTACGAAACTGTTTCTCTTCCTGCAACATCGGATTCATCTTCAATGTTCTTCACGGAGATAAAAAGAGCGAAACTTACAACTACCTGACAACCGAGCAAATAGAGCAGATGGCGCTTGAGTTGGGCGTTAAAAGTGTTATTTTGCGAGATGATTATATGGAAGATGACATAACCGTTATGTTTTTAAAAGATACTATCTAATGTGTGCTGTTTTTGGGATTTTAGGGGAGTATGATGAGCAAAAAGCAAAAAAAGCCCTTGGCACACTTACTCACAGAGGAGCTGACTTCTGCGGTGTCGTGCAGAGAAAAAACCTCTTTTTTGCCCACCAGAGACTCAGCATAATCGACACCTCATCTGCCTCAAACCAACCGCTCTCGCATGAGAAGATTTTGCTCTCATTTAACGGAGAGATTTACAACTTCAAAGAGTTAAGAGAAGAGCTAAAAGGCGGGTTTGATTTTAAAACACAAAGTGAGGGCGAGGTAATAATTGCAGCCTATGTGAAGTGGGGAGTAGATTTTGTAAAACATCTTCGCGGTATGTTTGCAATCGCCCTGCTTGATGATGAGACACTCTATCTTTTTCGTGACAGGCTTGGCAAAAAACCACTCTTTTACATGCATGACAAAAGCTTTATATTTGCCTCCGAAATAAAAGCTCTCATACCCTTTTTGCAAAAAATAGAGATGGACGAGGATGCGCTTCTTGGCTACCTCTCGTTTTTAGCCCCGACTCCGCCGTTTACTTTTTTCAAAAATATAAAAAAGCTCTCTGCGGGGGAGTATCTTGTCTTTAAAAACTCACATATAGAAATCAAACGATATTTCGACCTGCTTGATGTTAAACCAAACATCATCACAAACAGAGATGAAGCTGTTTTCATGTTGGAAAAACTGCTTGAGGAGTCTATAAAAATCAGGCTAAACGCCGATGTGCCAATGGCTTCTCTGCTCTCCGGCGGGATTGACAGTGCGACTATAAATGCTTATGCGCTTAAAAACGGTGTAAATCTGCAAACATATACGATGGGATATAAAGAGTTTTCAAAGTATGACGAGAGGCAAAACGCAAGAGAGAGTGCGGAGTTTTTAGGAGTTAAAAACAAGCAGATTGAAATTTCGCAAAATGAATTTTTAGAAGCACTCGATAAAACCCTTGACACGCTTGACGAGCCGCTCAACGACCCTGCCGCAGTTCCGCTTTACTTGCTGTTTGAAGAGATAAAAAAAGATGGCATCAAAGTTGTTTTAAGCGGAGAGGGAAGCGATGAGCTTTTTTTGGGGTATCGACAATATTTTGAATTTTTGGATATCCAAAACCTTACAAAACTGAAAAACAAAAACTGGCTAAGCAACTATTTCCACTCAAACTTCTCCCAAAACAGAGAGTGGGAGCGCTACAAAAGAGTTTTTGACAACACTCTGCTCTTTAGAACAAGCGGTGAAAATTTTACGGACCTGCAAAAAAATGCTCTTATGAGAAGAAATGTGCGGGACAATGAATCTCTCAAATATATAAATAGCTACCGAGAGAGGTTTGAGGCTTCCGCCCACACTGATGAGAGCATCTGGTACAGCTACATCGACTTACATCTTTTTCAAGCGGAGCATTTTTTAACAAAACTTGACCGTGTCAGTATGGCACACTCCATCGAGTCACGCACCCCTTTTTTAGACCACAAACTGGCATCTGCCGTCTTTAGCATTGACCCGAAACTTCGCTATGAGGACGCTGTTACAAAATCGCTTCTAAAGACAGTTGCGGCTCCGCTTGTAGATAAAAAAATATTATCCCGTAAGAAAAAAGGGTTCTCAAATCCATATATGGAATATCTTGTTAATAGTAAAAAAATTGAGCTGATAAAAGAGGTAAATAAACAAACCGGTATGTTTAAGAAAGAAGCACTTGATGAGCAGATACAAAAAGCCTCAAGCGGAGGCTTTAAGCAGCATATTTGGGGATTATATGTTTTGAGCGTTTGGATTAAAAAGTATCTGTTGTAATTACTCTTCGACTTTAAGCGAGCTAAGCGGAAGAAACTGCGAAATCTCCGGGTCAAAATACTCTATCTCACCGCTCTCTATGTCATAAATCCAGCCATGGATTGCTATCTCCCCGCTCTCAACCCTCTTTTCAACAGCCGGATATGTTAAAAGATTTTCAAGTTGAGAGATAACGGAGAGTTTCTCCGTCAAACGGTACAGAACCTCTTTATCAGCTTTTAACCCAAGAGCCAAAATTGCCTGTGATTTTGCACTCTCACCCAATGTAAGCCATGTTTTAGTGTGCACAAGTTCCGGATCGCTTGCACAGCTTTTAGTGTGGATTGCCTCTATTGCTCCACAATGAGTATGCCCGCACACGATAATATTTTTTACCTTTAAAACGCTTACCGCATACTCGATTGCTGACGCTGTTGAGTGAAAATCCTCATCCGGTTTATAGGGTGCGACAAAGTTGCCGATGTTTCTGACAACAAACAGATCCCCCGGTGCGCTTCCCGTTATTAAGTTTGGAAGCACTCTGGAGTCCGAACAACCGATATATAAGGCTTTTGGGGTTTGCCCCTTTTTGGAGAGCTGCAGAAACTCTTTTTCATAAGCTTTGAAATAACTCTTTTGAAATAACTCGTTTCCTAAAATTATATTATCGTAAATCATATATAAGCCTTCAAAGATTTTTAATTAAAAAATTATATCTCAATACTAACAACATATAAGATTTTTAACCGATTTTTCTCGCACTCAAAAAGAGGTAATCTTTTCCGGTAACTACCACTCTGTACTTTTTTTGTTGGAGATATTTTTTGCAAAAGTGTATATCTTTTAGAACCAGACTAAGCTCGCTGAAGCTGTAATTTGGAGCCTTTGCACCATAAACCATCTCCCCGTCTATCCATCTGCAGTTTGGAAAACCGAGTATCATCGCACCACCGCTTGCTAAGTGGTTTTGGTATATGGACATAAACGCGGCGTTAAAATCAATGTTTGAACTTTGCAGTGTTCCGATGGAGATAATTAAGTCAAATTTTTCTAGGTTTAACTCCGCAAGATTGTTTATATCATGGCAGATAAACTCTACATTTTTATGCGCCAAAAAATCTCTTTTGGCATACGCTATTGCCGAAGCAGAGTAGTCAACTCCGACAAACTCTATATTTTCAAACTCATCGCTGCTGAGCATCTCTTTGATAACCTTAAACTCATCGCCGCGGTTTACTCCGAGATTTAAAACTCTCTTTTTGCTTTTTACTCCAACAAACTCAAGAGATTTTTGATAGTGGTATAAAAAAGTAAACTGTTTGGTTTTATCTATTTTAAAAAAGTCGCTCTCTGCGCCGTACTTTTCGCTGCCTTTGTCACTGTTGTGAAAGGAGCTCTCAAGATTGAGTTTTTGAAATCTCAAAATGGCAGTTGTTTCATCTTTTTTTATAGGGGTTAAAAGTTTCATAAAAAAGAGCTGTGCCAAATCTGCAAAAGCTTTATAACCGAAACTCTCTATGTCGGATTCTAAAAGCTCTGCCTCAACTATCTCACCGCCCTCTGCGTCTATATTTTCAAAGCACTCTAGTATCTCGAATGAGCTTTTTTTCTTTAAGTCAATAATCATTATTTTACGGTGTTGTAAGAGCGGTCACCCGCGTCTCCAAGCCCTGGAATGATGAACTTGTCGCTGTTAAGCCTCTCATCAATCTGCGCAATGTAGATATCGACTTCAGGGTACGCTCTGCTTACCTTCTCTAAACCCTCCGGCGAGCCTATGATGTTTAGCGTTATGATTTTTAGCGGCTCTCTGCCTTTGATAAGCTCTATCGCGTCCATCATAGAGCCGCCCGTTGCGACCATCGGGTCAACCAAAATAACGGTTTTTCCCTTGCAATCAGGAAGTCTGTCGTAGTAGAGAACGCTTTTGTGCGTAACTTCATCTCTCTTCATCGCCAAAAATCCCCCAGAAACTCCTGGAAGAAGATCCACGGCACTATCAAGCATCGGCATTCCGGCTCTTAGAACCGTTGCAACAATGATGTTATCCTCGTCTATAACATCATAACTCTCTTTGCCTCGCCATGTCGTTATACTCTTTTGAACCAAAACAGGCTCTTTAAGCGCTTCATACATAAGCTGTTTTGTAAGCTCGCCAACCGTATGTCTAAAACGAAGCGCATCACTGCTTTGGTCTCTTAGATGTGCAATCAAGCTCTTTGTAACAGGATTTGAGAGTTCATAAATCATTTTTTTGCCTTTAAAATAAGCTTTTGTTAAATTGTACAGTTGCAAATATTTAATGGCTCTTAATTCTCTTTAAACAATTTTTATCTATCTCTAAAATACTCTTCTTTATTACACACAGCAGATAGTCTATATCCTCAATCTCCTGCGAATAGTGGATACTTATGCGAAGCCATCCAGGCTTCTCTTCCATACTTGAGTTATCGTCCAAACCTAATAAATCATGCCCGTAAGGTCCCGCGCACGAGCAACCGGCACGAGTTTGTATGCCGTTTTGTTTTGACATATAAGAACAGAGCAGATACGGGTCAATACCCTCTATGTTAAATGATACGATTCCGATGTTATCCTCTTGTAAATTGCCATAAATTTTGCATCTTTGTATTTTTAAAAGCCCATTAAGCAGATGTTTTAAGAGTCTATTTTTCTCTTTTTTAATCCAGATAAACCCTATCTCATTACGAAGCTGGTACGCCAAAGCGGCACGAATTAACTGCAATATCCCAGGAGTTCCTGCATCTTCTCTTGACTCTTTTTCATCAATAAAATTGTGAGCGTTGCGGTCAACATACATAACCGTTCCCCCGCCTGCAAATGTAGGCGCAATACTCTCATCAATTAACTCTTTTCTTATAACCAAAAGTCCGCATGAGGCAGGACCTCCTATTAGTTTGTGAGGGGAGAGGAACATCGCGTCATACAAAGAGGAAGGAACATTCATATATGGGGATGAAGCGGCCGCATCAAAGCAGACAATTGCACCGTATTTACGAAGAAGTGCGGAGATTTTCTCAAAAGGGGTGATAATTCCGGTTACATTAGAAGCGATACAAAAAGTTCCTATAACTTGTCTATATTTGCTTGTTTTTAAAATCTGCTCAAGCTGTTCTAAATCAATCACTCCTTCACTGTTAATTCCGATGCGCACCGTATCGCAGAGTGCTTCGCGGTAACTAACCTCATTTGAGTGATGCTCGTAGGGTCCTATGATTATCAAAGGTCGAGAGAGAGTGTCACTTTGAAAATTGAACCGTTTTCGCGTGGCAGGGGGTATGTATATGCCTATAATCTCTTGAAATTTTTTTATCGCCGATGTCGCACCGCATCCGCTTGGCAAAATTGCAAAATCCGGCTCAAGCTTTAGCGAATTTTTTAGATGTCTTCGTGCCTCTTTGTAATAAAAATCCATCTTTGCCGCCATTGATGCCTCTTTTGAGTGCGTGTTGGCATAGGTTTTAAGAACTTCTTGAATGCGAGACTCCACTGCTTTATACGCAAGTCCCGAAGCGGTATAATCAAAGTACTGTTTTTTATGTACTCCGATAATACTATTTTTTATCTCCTCTTTTAGCTCTTTTTCAGTGCCAAGAAGCGGTCTAAATAAATCTTTACTCATAAATTATCCCAGATGCATAATCATAAAAATTTTTGTAGTGGCTATTAAGATAACTCTCGATTATGCTCTCAACAACTCCGATGGCATCTTCTTGGATAAATTTTATGCCTGTTTTTTTTCCAAAACTGCTCTTCTCTGCCTCTAAATTGCCGCCCAAAATAAGCTCAAAACCGGAGACGAGTTCGCCGCCATGCTTAACCTTGCACCCAACCAGACCAATATCTACAATGTGCGGATGTGCGCATGAGTTTGGACACCCGTTTACGCTAAAAGAGATTCTCTCATCAAAGTTTGGAAATTTTCTCTCCAAATGCTCTACCAGTTTTGTCGCCAAATCTTTTGTCTCGGAGACGGCGTATTTACAAAAATTTATCCCCGTGCAGGAGAGGGTTTTTGCCTTAAACGGAGATGGGTTTGCATCGATTCCAATCTCTTGGAGCTCTTTAGTTAGAGCGATTGCATTTTGGCTTGGCACATCCGTAATAACAAAGTTTTGGGTGGTTGTGAGTTTTACAGCCGTAGCTTTGTATCTTTTTAGTATCTCAAAAAGCGCCTCCAATCCATCTGCCCCTATTTTTCCGCCGTTAACCGCACAGCCGATGTAGCTTCTGCCCACATTTGCGCTCTCATGTATGCCGAAATGCTCTCTTTTTGCATAGGGAGTATAGCTCTGAATCTCCTCTTTTTTAAGCGCAAACCCTGTTTTTGAGTGCAATATCTCTATAAATTTATCTATCCCCAAAGAATCCAGCAGATGCCCCAATCTCGCCCTGTTTCTGTTCTCTCTGTTTCCGTACTCTCTGTAAATCTCGCTAACAGCTTTAGCAACAGCTAAAACCTGCTCCGGCAATACATATCCGATGTGAGAAGCAATTCGTCTGTTTGAAGCCAAACCGCCGCCGACACTTACATCAAAAAGAACTACGCCATTTTTCATTTTTGCGGCATTAAAACTCAAATCCTGTATCTCATGAGAAATACAATGCTTAGAACATCCGCCAACACCGACTTTGTATTTTCGCGGAAGATTTGAGAGCTCTCTGTTTGCGCCAAAATACTCATTTATCTCTCTCTCAATCTGCTCCACATCATAAATTTGATGCTTATCAATTCCATTTACGGGGCAGGTAACGACATTTCTTGGAACATCGCCCGCTGCAAAAATCGTGGTTAGATTTACCTCATCTAACTTTGCAAAAATTGCCGGCAAATCCCCAACTTTTATAAAATGAAACTGTATATCCTGCCTCGTTGTAAAATCAGCCGTGCCTCTTGCATACCTCTTTGAAATCTCCGCAACCGCTTCAAGCTGTTTTAAATCCACTCTGCCGCTTGGAAGCTTAACTCTTAACATAAAGTAGAGCGTATCATCATTTTCATCTTGAAGATTGGTGTTTTGCGTATAAAGACCGTACCACTTAAACCTGTCTATATCTTCCGCATTAACCTTCTCGCCGGACTCAGCATAACGGTAAATATCCCGTAAAACATCCAAACCGTCTTTTTCGCTTTTTATCCGCTCGACCCTCTGTGCTTTTGTCTCTTTTGACATGTTGTTTTCCTAAAAAATTTCTCTGCTCTGCCAATGAGGAAAATGTTTCCTTACCAGTGCATTTAACTCCACCTCAAACGGTGTAAACTCTGAATGTTTCGCTTTTGACGCCTCATCTGATTTTTGCACAATCATCCCCGCTCCGACCGTGTTGTTTGTAACTCTGTCAATGATAATAAAGCTTCCCATCGCCTTGTTTTTAATGTATGGGTCATACGCCAAAGAGCTCTCTAAATCCAATTTCGCATACCCTATCTCATTTATATTAAGCAGATTTGCACTCTGTTTCTCCAGCGTATTTACATCCGTTTTATAATAAAATTTATCTATGCTTCCAACACTCAGCGATGAGGCTCTTTTTATAAAGTACTGCTTATGTTTTAAGAGCGGCTCTTCGCTCATCCAGACTATATTTACATCAAAAGCATCTGCACTGTCGGGCTGTTCATCACTCTTTACAATAATGTCTCCGCGGCTTATGTCTATCTCATCTTCAAGTGTTAGCGTGACTGCCTGCTGTGCATAGGCATAATTCAGATTTCCGTCATAAGTCACAATCTCTTTTACTTTAGAGCTTTTTTTCGACGGTAAAACGGTAACAGTGTCTCCAACGCTTATAACGCCGGAAGAGATTGTCCCGCAGTACCCTCTAAAGTCCAGATTCGGTCTGTTTACATACTGCACGCTCAGTCTAAAATGAACCAAATCCCTGTCGCTTTCTATCTCAATATTTTCTAAAAGATGCAGAAGCGTTTCCCCTTTGTACCATGGAGTTTTTTGGCTTGCATCAACTACATTGTCCCCGTTTAAGGCAGACATCGGAATCAAAGTAATGTCCTCACTAAGCCCTATCTCTTTTGCAAAGGAGAGATAATCTTTTGAGATATTTTCATAAACACCCTCAGAAAAACCCATCAAATCCATCTTGTTAACGGCAACGACAATATGTTTAATCCCTAGCAGTTTTGCTATAAAAGAGTGTCTCTTTGTCTGCGTCTGAATCCCGTATCTTGCATCGATGAGGATTATTGCCAAATCCGCCGTACTGGCACCCGTTGCCATATTTCTTGTGTACTGCTCATGCCCTGGAGTGTCAGCGATGATAAATTTTCGCTTATCGGTCGTAAAATATCTGTACGCAACATCGATTGTAATTCCCTGCTCCCTCTCGCTTTGCAGACCGTCTACTAGGAGTGCCAAATCAAACTCGCCGTCCGTCGTACCACTCTTTTTGCTATCTTTTTTAATAGCCGCCAACTGATCTTCAAAAATCATCTTTGAGTCATGCAAAAGTCTTCCAATCAGAGTGCTTTTGCCATCATCAACGCTTCCGCATGTAATAAATCTAAGCAGTTGTTTATTCTCATGCTCTTTTAAATAACTCTCTATATCCGTTGCTATTTTTGTTTCTAAAATTGACATCTTAAAAATACCCCTCTATTTTTTTCTTCTCCATTGACCCAGATGAGTCGTTGTCAATAACGCGCCCTTGTCTCTCGCTTGTTTTTGTCAAAAGCATCTCTTGGATAATCTCTCCCAGAGTTGTTGCATTTGACTCAACCGCGCCCGTTAGAGGATAACAGCCCAAAGTTCTAAAACGAACCATCTCCTCTTTTATCTCTTCGCCCTCTTCGATTGGCATTCTCTCATCATCAACCATTATCTTGACCCCGTCTTTTTCTACAATAGGTCGTTTTTTTGCAAAATAGAGCGGCACAATAGGAATACCTTCAAGGTAAATATACTGCCAGATGTCAAGCTCCGTCCAGTTTGAGAGAGGAAAAACCCTTATGGATTCACCCTTGTGAACTCTTGCATTGTACAAATTCCACAACTCCGGTCTCTGATTTTTAGGGTCCCATCTATGGTTTTTATCTCTAAAAGAGTAAATCCTCTCTTTTGCTCTGGACTTCTCTTCGTCCCGTCTTGCCCCGCCAAAAACCGCATCAAACTTGTACTTGTTTAAAGCCTGCTTCAAACCCTCTGTTTTCATGATGTCCGTGTGAACTGCCGAACCGTGAACAAACGGGTTGATATTCTTCTCTATACCATCAGGATTGGTATGAACTAAAAGCTCAAATCCCTCCTCTTTTGCTCTTTTGTCTCTAAAGGCAATCATCTCCTTAAACTTCCATTTTGTATCTACATGCAGAAGCGGAAACGGCAGTTTTGCAGGAAAAAAAGCCTTTAGTGCAAGATGCAACATCACGGCAGAATCTTTTCCGACAGAGTACATCATCACAGGATTTTCAAACTCCGCAACCACCTCTCTAAGTATATGAATCGATTCAGCCTCAAGCTGCTTTAAATGTGTTAATCTCTTTGTATCTATCACTTTTTCTCCTTTATTTTGTGCAGTCCACACTCTTTATGTTCAGGGCTTTCCCACCACCATCTTCCGCTGCGGATATCCGCACCATCCTCAACCGCTCTTGTACACGGCGCACATCCTATACTTGGGTATCCTTTATCATGCAAAGCGTTATAAGGAACACTATTTTTTTTGATGTAGTTCCAAACATCCGCCTCGCTCCAAAAAATCATAGGATTTAACTTTATAACTCCGTTTGCTTCATCCCACTCAAGAAGCTGCATAGTCTCTCTTGTAGAACTCTGCTCGGCTCTAAGCCCTGTTATCCATATTTCCAAACCTTTTAAGGCTCTTTTTAGCGGAGCAATTTTTCTCACATAACAACACTCTTTTCTATTTTCTATGGATTCATAAAAACCGTTGATTCCTTGCTCTTTGTATAACTTTTCAACATCTTTGGCATCTGGAAAATAAACTCTTATTTTTGTTTTATATTTTAAATTTGTTCTATGCATCACATCGTATGTTTCGTATGGCAATCTTCCCGTATCAAGTGTAAATATCTGTGCATTTGCATCTATTTTTAAAATCATGTCAGTCAAAACCTGATCTTCAGCCCCAAAGCTTGAAGATAATGCGATTTTGCCTCTGTACTCTTTTAAAAAACAGTCCAGCAGCTCTTTTATATCCGTACTTTTAAACTCTCTGTTTAACTCTACTATCTTCTCTTTCACAGCAACTTCCTCTTAAATATGATAATCGTTTGCACTGGCTTTGTATCTGCCCAGATTTATCTTGTTCCACGCTCTCTCATGGTAGTAGTACAAAATCATTTTTGTCACAACCTCTATTGAACCTATTGATGCCGCCATAACTAAATTGCCGGTTATTATGTATGAAATTATTATCGTATCAACTGTTCCAACTGTTCTCCACGAGATAGTTTTGATAACCGATCTATATGCTTTTTCCTGCATTTTCACTCCTCAGTGTAGAGGCCTGAACTTAGGTATCTCTCGCCTGTATCACACAAAATCGTGACAATTGTTTTACCTTTGCTCTCTTGCCTATTTGCAACTTCTCTTGATGCAAAAACATTAGCTCCCGAGGATATTCCAACCAAAAGACCCTCTTTTTTTGCCAACTCTCTTGAACATTCGATTGCATTGTGGCTGCTTACTTTTATTATCTCATCATAAATTTTGCTATTTAGCACATCCGGCACAAATCCTGCACCGATGCCCTGAATCTCGTGATAACCTGCACCCTCTCCGGAGAGCACCGCCGAAGTGGCAGGCTCAACCGCAATAATTTTAATGTTTGGATTATGCTTTTTCAAAACCTCTCCGATGCCGGTCATCGACCCGCCTGTTCCCACGCCCAAAACTAAAATATCAACATTTCCGTCCGTATCCTTAAGTATTTCCAAAGCTGTTGTTTTTCTGTGAATCTCAGGGTTTGCTCTATTTGAAAACTGTTGAGGAACAAAACTGTTTTTTTGCTCCGCGCTGAGCTCTTTTGCCATATCGATAGCTCCGCTCATACCTCTTTTGGCATCTGTTAAAACCACTTGAGCCCCTAGTGCTTTTAAGAGTTTTATTCTCTCCTCACTCATTGAACTAGGCATGGTCAAAATAAGTTTAATTCCTAAACTCGCACACACACTTGCCAGAGCAATTCCGGTATTTCCGCTTGTCGGCTCTATTACAACCGTTGTTTTGGTTATTAAACCCTGCTCAATTGCCTGTTGAATCATATAGCTGCCGATTCTGTCTTTAACCGAATGTGTCGGGTTCATAAACTCGCATTTACCGAGCACCAAAGCGTTCTTGCTTGCCGTATTTATTTTTACAAGCGGCGTATTTCCGATAAGTTCTGTTACATTTTTTGCATAATTCATAGTGACTCCACTGTAATATTCTTACTTTTTAAAAGCTCATAAAATTTACAAGCAAAACAGAACTCTTTTGTAGCTTCAACTATTTTCCACAAAGTTAAAAAAGCAACCAGCGAAAAAGCGACTGCTGTTTGGTTTAAGAGCTCTGCACCTAAAGCAACAAATAGTATTGTCAGGCCGATATGTGAAGCAAACTCTTTTGCATCTTCATCCACAAATTTTTGTTTAACTCCAATAATGTTGACCAAAAAAGTTGAGATTAAATATATCGGACTCATGTAAGGCGTCATATAAATTCTTGTTAAAAAATCATAGATTAAAATATATAAAATAACTGCATTTGAGCTAAAAAGATAAGCACTCATCAAGAGAACTAATAGCCCAGCGTGCGCTCGTGTCTGATTTTCATCAACAAGATTTTGTGTTTTATATTTAATTTTTGACATGTTAATTATTCTCCCATTTCTATTATTTGAGTGAAAGTATAATTGATTTTAAAAGCAATGTCAAATGAAATCGTTGTGTTATACTTTACTAAATCAGTATAGTTATGAATACAAGCCTATAAACAGGGCTATAATCTTATATGTAAAAAATTTATTTAAATACGACTAAATCACTTTACATTATTAAAAAAAAAGTGTATACTTCTCAACGATATATCTAAAAGGGGGTTGTTATGCCACTTATTTCTACCAAGGGAACTTACGGTTTAGCGGCGATATGCGAACTGAGCAAACATAAAGATGACTCCCCGATGCAGATAAAAGAGATAGCACAAAATGCAAAAATTCCTCAAAACTATCTTGAACAACTGCTGGCAAAATTAAGACGCGCCGGAATCGTACAAAGCATAAGAGGTGCTAAAGGCGGTTATGTTTTAGCGCGTGCTCCCGAAGATATTAAAGTGCTGGATATACTAATTGCGCTCGAGGATGATTTAAAGATTGTTGATGCAAAAGTAGAACATCCAATAATAAATCTATTTTTTGAGGATGTGCGCGAGAGTGTAAAAGATATTTTCGACATAAATATTACTAAACTCTCCCACTATCAAAATAAATTTCTAAACTACTCAATATAAGGAAAAACAGATGCCGTCTTGTCCAGTAATATTTAAAAAAGTTGACCAAAATGTAATTAGAGTTATGGCGGGATTAGTCTCTGCCTTAGGGATAGCATTTATCACAGCTCCGCAATTATCTATTTTAATTCTTCTGCTATACGACTTTTTAGTTCGTGTTGTAGGCTATGAAAAAATAAGCCCTCTGTTTTATTTAGCAAAATTTATTTCAAAACTATTGAAGCTGAAAAAAGATGAGATTGATGCAGGTCCAAAGGAGTTCGCCCTAAAAATCGGCTTTTTATTTGTACTCATCTCTTTTATAATGTTTTTATCAGATGAGACAACAGCCGCCGTTTTAGTCGTGGCGATACTGACTATATGCGCACTTTTGGAGGCGGGTTTTAACTACTGCATTGGATGTAAAATGTATATGATTTTAAAAAAGTTAAGAAAATTTTTTTAAAACTTTTTCATCAATTATAGCCCGTGCACAACAGAGAATTTTTTTCAAGTTTGAGGCAAAATCCAGTCAAATTGAGGAGTTTACTTGTAGTAAATGACGAGATTTTACTTAATTTTAACGATGAAATTGGACAAAAGTATTGTTGTGCCATCTTAAGAAAGTATGTATCTTAACTGCATCGCGTACCATAATATTACAAGGTTTAAAAAGAAAATCATCATTGAACTTGCACGAGATACAATCTTTTGAACCTTCGTACGCTCGCCCTTATGCGTTTTCAATGCTATGTTCATATGAATAATGGTAAGCACTGTTATAATTGCTACATAAAAGAGCTTATGGCTCATCATATATCCAAGCTTCGACTCATTTAAATCAAGCGTCAGCACAGAAACAAGATTGAAGTTAAAAAACAGAAATGCTCCCGTACTAAGCAGCACTACCAACCAAAAAGATTCAAAATATCCATAAAGCGGTCCGAGATGTTCATATGTTTGAGCCTGCGCCTCTTTTCCCTTTAAAAAAATCCCCAAAATAAAAAGTAAAAGCGCTCCCCCTATCCATGCGGTTGCCGCTAAAATATGAAAATATAAGACTACATCAACCATCCCATCCCCTTCATTAAATTTTTAATTTTTAAATTATAGTGTAAAATGCCGACAAAAAAGAGGTCAAAATGCAAGAAATCACTATTTGGCATAATCCTAAATGCTCAAAATCAAGCGAAGCTATGGAGATAGTTCAAGATAACAGATGCGAAGCCAAAGTAGTAAAATATTTGGAAGCTGCTCCAGATAAAAACCAAATCAAAACTGTTTTAAAAATGCTCGGCATTTCGCCAAGAGAGATGATGAGAACAAAAGAGGATGTTTATAAGAAGCTGAAACTCGAAGATGAAAAAGACGATGAGGCTCTAATCGATGCGATGGCAAATCATCCAAAACTAATAGAACGCCCTATTATCATAAAGGGCAACAGAGCGATTATCGGCAGACCGACAGAGAGAATTGCAGAGTTTTTAAGGAGCTAAGGTTTTTGATGTGCTTCTAAACTCTTATGTATCACTTTTGCGCTCGGAACGACGGAGGATGACAACTCCAGATGCACATCTTGGTCATCAAAAAATATATCCGCACCAAAAGCTTTTAAAACTTCATACTTTTCACTTCCGCCTAAGAAAAACGCCTCATCTACTCTCACGCCCCAAACATTTAGTGTTTTTATAACCCTCTCATGCGTAGGTGCACTTCTTGCGGTTACCAGTGCAGTTCGTATGGGCGACTCTTTGTCCTTGAACTTTTCTTGAATCGCAGAGATGGTAAGAAGCAGCTTTGCAAAAGGACCTTTCTCCAGCGCCTTGTCTCTGTTTTGCTGCTCATGCTCAATAAAAGCCTCTAAACCATGCTCTTTATAGATAAGTTCCGACTCTTCGCTAAAAAGTACGGCGTCACCGTCAAAAGCTATGCGGACTTGGTCGCCGAGCGAGGAGTGGACATCTTTGCCGGTCGGAAGTATTTTTGCGGCTGCGACTCCGTTTTTGATGGCATTTGCAACATCCGCATCATTGGCAGAGAGAAACAAATCTACTTTGAAAGCCTGCAAATACGAAGATAAATCCCTCCCGCTTGTCCATCCTGAACGCCCAATATCGAGTTTATACTCATTTATGGCATTTGTTATTCTAAGGCTGATGACTGCATTGTTTTTTGAGAGGATAATAACTTCAACCTGCTTCTCTTTCTCGCTGAAATGCCTGTTTATCTTTAGCAGATTTTCTATAAGCCTAAAGCCCGTACCTTTAGAGATGGGAGAGTTTTCATTCTCCAGCTGATAACTGTAATACTCGTCCAGCCCCTTCTCTTCAAAGATTTTATTCTCCGTTTCAAGGTCAAAGAGCGCTCTTGAAGAGACCGCTACAACAAGTTTGTCTTTTAGATTGTATGCCATGTAAACGCCCTATTCTAATTAATATATTGATTTTACTCTAAAACAGCTTCTTTATTTTGACAGCTTTATGTCTGGTTTTTAAACTGTTTTAAGAGAGTGTTTGTAAAAGTTTTTGAGAGTTCAAACTCTTTTGCATAATCTTGAAATTTCAAAAGCGCTTCTTGCACTTCGCCAATAATGTTTTTATACTCTTTGATGCTATGTTTGAATGCGAGTTTTTCTAAATGAGCAAGTGTTGGATTTTTTCCCTCACCCAGATAAGCAGTGCTATGCTCACCCCCCGGTCCGCTAGAAAAAGTCAAGTCATACGCAGGGGAGAGCTTCCAGTTATTTTTACTATTTAATAAAAATGAGAAGTTTTTCCCGTGGTCGTCTCTATTGTGCGTCAACAGATTAAACACTGCCAAACGGAACATCTTTTGTACCTCTTGTGCATCTTTTGTGAGGTGAAACGAAAGCGCCAAAAGATCATCATAATCAAGTGAAGGAACGCGAAAATCACTATGGGTAACTCCTGCTGCACTATGGATATGCACTCTTTCATCTTGGATTCTATCAAATCTCTTTATGGCAAAATAGCTGTTTGCCTTTGTTTGCAAAAGTTTTGTGGGCGGTATGTAGATACCCGCATCTTTTGCCAGCAAGGAGTAGATATATTCGATTTTCCCCATCTCTTTATGGTCGTTTACATTTGTAAATTTTACCATGTAGTGTTCAAACCCATCCACCAAAGCTAAATTACCATGGATAATTTCATCTTTTTCATTGATTTGCACCATCACTTTTGGTCTTGCCCCCGCACTGCTGCCTCCAAGGGCTAGAAGCGTATCAAGAAATTCTGAGCTTGCACCTTGGAGTATCTGTTGTGATGAAGTAGCTAGATCGTCTAAAATGATTTGTTCTTTTTCAATAGCGAAATGTTCATGTATAGGTTCATAGGTTAGCGCTCCGATGCCATACCCACCTACATAACACAGCCTATCAAGCGGAGTGATATCATGATAGTTGATTCCTTTTGTCATAAGATGTCTATCAAGAAGCAGTTTTCCCCAACCATCCGGCAAACTATCTGCAAACGCTCCAAAGAGTCCATCAAATACTCTATCTTCACACACTTGCAAACCACTTTTTAAAGGAAGCATATAAGGGGATAAGTTTATGTTTTGTGACATGAACATTTTGTCATATTCAAAATAGATTTTTCTGTTTTTGTAAGCAAGCGTTCCTACGAAAATCTTCTCATTTTTTTGATGCAAGAACACATTAACGGTTTGTATCATTTTATCGTGCCTCTCTTTTTAAGAATTTTTTCCTTGAGGAGTTCATCTATGGAGCTAAAGGAAGTCTCTTTTTCGTTGGCAATATTTGTAAAATCATCTAAACACTCCAGCACAAAAGCTATTTTTAAAAGTGAATCCAAGGAGATTTGACCGCTGCTTTCAAATCTTTTTATACTTCCTAAGCTTACTCCGCTTTTATTTGCCAAGCCCTCTTGAGTAAGATCAAAGTTAAGCCTTTTTTGTCGAAATCTGCTTTTGAGAACTTCCATAATAGAGTGCGGTGTCAATAGATTTATAGATAACATTTTAGCTCTTTGTAAATTTTTATTTGTATTATAGCCAATATGTTATCTTTTGTAAAAGATAAACTTCTCAATACTGACTATATTTATATTTTCAACATCTTCATTCGTGTTATAGGTGATGAGTATATTTTTTGTTTTGTTTTCACTATTAAAGTAACTAAAAGCATTTACTTCTCGTTTTCTGGTTTTTTCTTCGCTGATGTCGTAAGAGACTTGATAATAACAATCCTCCGCAAAAAAGTCTATCTCCACTCCATCTTTTAGATAATATAGCTCTTCTGATTTTTGATTTAAAATAATAAAAACCATATTTTCCAAAGCATTTCCTAAATTTTTTGATAAAGTTGGGGCAATTTGCAAAAAGCCGTTATCAAGTGCATATATCTTTTTAAAGGATTTAATTCTCTCTTTTGGTTTGTTATGAAATTTATCTAACCTCTTTAACATAAACACATCTTCAAAGTAGTTGATATATTCTCTGATTGCTTTATCACTTATCTCAAATGTTTTTGCAAGTGTGGTGTAGTTCATGATACCGGCAGCATTGCTAAGAAGATAAAAAAAGAGTTTCTCTACAATCTCACTATTTCTTATTTTGTACCTTGGCACTATATCTTGATAGATAATATTTTTGGCATAACTAATCAGTATCTCTTTTTTTATCATCTCATCTTCTGCTTCAAAGACTTCATAAAATCCACCCCATTTTAGGTACTCATCTTTGGCTCTTGCGATATTTATTTTATTGGTAATTTGAATGAATTCACTACTATAATCTATATTTTTGTAATCTAAAAACTCCGTAAATGAAAATGTGTCAAGATGGATATTTAAACTCCTTCCGCTTAAAAGTGTATTCAAATCATTTGACAACATAGATGAGTTTGAGCCTGTTATGATGTATTTTATATCACTTGATTCGTATTTGCTTTTTATATACACCTGCCAATTATCAAAATACTGTATCTCATCAAACAGACAATATATCTTTCCTGTTGGATTCATAAGTTTTAAATACTCTTCAAAAATCACATTTAAAAAAGTAGCATCATGTTTATATGCCAAAAAATAGGGATTTTCAAGGTTTATAAAAAATATATTTTTCTCCTCAACTCCATTGTCGATGAGATAATTAATTGCTTGTTTAGCTAAAGTGCTTTTCCCACATCTTCTTATTCCTGTAATAGTGATGATTTGTTTTAAAGGAAGATATGAGATAAGCCTGTCCAAAGCATCTCTTTTAACACTTTTATACTTTAACTTTTTCCAATGAATGTTCTGTTCAATAAGTATTTCTTTCATCTTAGTTACCTATAATTAGATTTATTAAGAAGTATAATACCGTATAATATATAAATATACAGCTTTATGACCTGTTTTTTAGTTAAGTTAATCACCTGTATCGTTTTTTTGATTCTCAAGTGATTTTTTCATTTTTTGAATGGCAAATTTATTGAAGCTCATGACAATTTTTATTCTCCAAAATATTTAGGGCTTTTTGTAACACACAAATCATTGCATTTTTATGTTTTTCTATTTCATCTTTTTCCCATTTCGCATCACTCATCATAAGTTGTTGCTTTAAACTTTGGTTTTTTTGTTTTAGATAGTAATCTTTTTTAGCTTTTGGAGTCAAATTACTTAATCTTGAGTTCTCACTACTACTTATTAAACATAGATTTCCAAAAGAATTTAAAATATCAACATTTAAAGGATCTATACCCTCCATCGGATGCTGAGGATAATAATGTTCTACGGATGTTCTAAATGCAAATTCAAAGCTTTGATAGCCTATAGAATTAGATTTCCATAATAAATAATCAAGATAGTTAAATATAAAATTTTCTACATCAGTACCTTTATCTAAATTATCCCACTGAACAGTGCCGACTTCTTGAATCGGGTTGCAAAACAAAATACTGTGAAATTCCAAAGGTAATGTATTTAAATATCGATACTTCATATAATTTTTAGCCATACATTCAAGATGATTTATATAGCTATTTGAATTAATTGGCACAGTTGATTTAAATAAATAATCTAAAACACCACTAAGCCAATGTTTATATATTTGTGTTGGATACGAGACATGAAACATCGTCAAAAGCATTAATATTTTCTTATTCTCATTACTATCATTACTATCATCTTCTACGCCAAATGTATTTTTATAGTAGGCGGTATTATTTTTCGAGTTTTTATTTTGAATCAACTGCTTTAAACTCCATTGGTCGAGATTATTCGTGTATTCTCTTTTTGTAATATATTTATCAAATAAAAATCGAAGTTTTAAAAGATTGAAAGCAAATGTTTTAACTGAGTCGCTGTCTTTATAATAATCTGAAAAAGTTTCAAGTAGCCTCTTGTCATCTAAAGGTATATCAGTTTGATTTTGAATTTTCAAAACATGGAGTAAAAAATTTGGAAAACTTACAACCGAAGTAAATCTTTCTGGAGTATCACTATCAACTATTTTTCTATCTTCATAAGGGTTTTGAATTTTTTGACTTGTATCTGCTATAAGCAAAGATATAGCTAAAGATTCTTTTGAACTTGTTTTTTTATCAGGGGTCTGCGAATCTATCTTTATTGCACTGAAATTTTTAATATTAAACTCATTCCATTGTTCACCAAAAATATCATTTCTTAAATTTATAGGAAATTCATATTGAACATATCTTTCCATGTTTGAACAAGCTTCCCATATTAGGTTAAATGTCACCATGTCATCTGGTTCACTACCGAGCTTATCCATCATTCTTGATTTTAATATTTCATGTTTTTCTAACTGCTCACCTCTGTTATTCATAATTTCAAAATAATGATTTAAGTCAGTATCCTGTGGTACTTCTGTTCGTAAAATCACTACATTATCTAAAAGGTACTTTTTGAATTCTTCAACATTAATGTTTTTCTTTTTCAATTTTTTATGAATTTCTTCATAAGCATCAATAATTTTAAATTCTGTTTTATCATCTCTTTGAATATTCCTCTTGGCAACCTTTTCTAATGCCAAAGTAGATTTTTTTCTACTCTCAAAATACAAATTAAATACTTCGATATTTAATGCATTTTTAAATTCATGTTTTAGCACATGTAGTAAAATAAAAAGCGTTGTAAGTCTTTGTTGTCCATCTATAACCTCAAACTTTCCATCTGCTCTTTTATAAACAACCAAAGAGCCTATATAATATTTTTTGTCTTTATTTATTGTAGAGTAATCATTAATATCATCGATTAATTGTGTAATCTCTGGCTCACTCCAAGCATAGTTTCTTTGATATATTGGCACTATGTAGCTACTATCTTTAAAAAGTTCTGTTATAGATAAACTTTTTATCTCATCAGTTTTATTTTGCATATCCCATCTCCTCGAACTTTTCTTCTAATTTTTTAGTTTTTGTAGAAACTATATTTATGTTTTCAAGACTATTGATACTCATATTTACTATTTCTTTATGCGAGGTTGCTTCTCGAATAAATGTAAAAAGTTTTGTTTCAAGTGCATAGTTATCCATTGAAGCAATTTGGACAGAATGTTGAGTTAGTCTTAGTTTGTATGCCCATATAAAAATCTTTTCTATCGCTTTTGTTATTTCAATATCTCCAAATTTATCTCTATAATAAAGTACTGCACAATCAAAAAGATTTCGAACATATTTATCACCCGTGCGATTTTTTCCATCATATGTATCAATTAATTTAATAATTTCATTTTCTTCAAAACTACCCTTTTTTTTGTGAAAATAATATGCAACAAGCTCAAAAAATCTTTTTCCGTTAATTATATTTTGATCTATTTGGAAAGGATAATCTAAGTACTGCAAATCAATTTTTCTATGATAATCACTATTATACGAGTCAATGTAGTGATGTGCGATTTTATATAAATTCCCATAAGGATATTGCTTATTATTTGGGTTTATTCCTTTAAAAACTTCTACATCTTTTTTAGTAAAAAATCTTGCGTTTTTACCCTTACTCCAATTTCTAATGCGAAAGAGATAGTTGTTAAAAAGTACTGCTAATTCATCTGAATCAATATCTTCCCAAGAATCTATAGTATCGATTTTTTCCTCTTCAGAAATATCTCGCATCTCTCGGAGATGATATGCTTTTAATAAATCATGGGGCTCAAGATCTTTGCCTCTTGCATTTTGTGAATCAAAAAATTGAAACGATTCTGTAATGCTTTTTAGTGTAACTGTAACAACTTCACAATGATTCAATAAAAAGTTGATTTTTTGCTCATCAAAATCTTTTAATCTTCGCACTATCTCATTGTAGTTATTTTGAATATTATATTGCGAAATTGGATTTGAGAATTCCCAATTAATTGAAAAATTATTTTTTATCATATCTTTAAGTTTTTTATCATTTTGTACAGCCAGTACAAGCAAAAATAATGTGATTGTTCTTTGTTGACCATCTACAATATTAATTTTTGTATCATTTTCATCCTTATGTAACACGACTGTTCCAAGCCTATAAGCTTTTTTATCACTAAAGTGCAGAATATCATCTATTAGTTGACTTACATTTTTAATCGTCCATTTATAAGGTCTCTGATATTCTGGAATTTTTAATTCTTTTTTTTCTAGCAAGTCTTTTACTGTAATAATTTCATTTTGCATTTACTTTTGTTCCTCAATAATTTTATTTTTATATAAAACACCCTCATGACAAAAAAACCTTATCTATAACAGAGCTTATCTTTTTTGATTCTAGTATTTAATCACTTAAAACAACACCTTATCATCAACATATTTTTCAGCTTGCTTTTATTTTATAAACAGACACTAATTTTTTATGTTGGATATTTTAAAACACAAGAGGCATTTCCATTGCGGTTGAGCAGCTCTTACATAACAAAATTTTTATCATAGTTGTGTCTTGTTGTTCCATCTAACTCTTTTTTTGCCTCTCGTTTTTTTCATCATAAAAACCCCATCTTGTTTGTGCTTATGTTTTTAACGGCAATCTCATCTTGAAGCCTTGATATGAAATCTTTTATATCTTTAATTGGTCTAAATCTGTTTTGCCTCACAACTGCGGCAAAATCTCCGGGGGTCAAGTCTCGTAAACCGCTTACGCTGGTTTTAAAACTTTGCGTCGGTTTTGAAAATTTCAGCTCTTTTGCATAAAGCAAGAACATATTCCAAGCTTGTTCTGGCTTTAGATATCCAAACTCAAGTTTTAGATCAAACCTTCTCAAACTAGCACGGTCAAGATTATCCATAAGGTTTGTTGTAGCGATAAAAACGCCGTTAAAGTTTTCCATCTGCACAAGCATCTCATTAACCTGTGTTATCTCCCAAGAAGCTTTTGCGTTTTCTCTACTGCCTAAAAAACTATCAACTTCATCAAAGAGTAAAACTGCATTTTCTTCTTCTGCTTCTCTAAAAGCGTTTGCTATATTTTTTTCAGTTTCACCAAGCCATTTGCTCATCAAATCGCTTCCTTTTTTAAGCAAAAGCGGTTTATCTAAAACATCGGCTATATATTTTCCAAAAGCACTTTTTCCTGTTCCGGCAGCCCCATAAAGACACAATCTTGCACTGCCTGTTTGCTTGATTCCGGATGCTAAGGCGCTCAAATCTGTTGTCGTGTTTACAAAGTCTGGATTGTAAATATTTGAGCTTACGGAGTTGTTTTCTTTTTTTATCTCTCTGTATCCTTGCGCTTTTAGCGTGTTGTTTATTATATGCGCAAACGCCTCTTTTGAGCTGTTTTTGCCGATGTTCTGCACAACTTTTAACGCTCTTGTGATAACTGCCGGTGCAATGTTTTCATGTTCAGCAAAAAGTTTTATGCTCTTGGCATCAAGAAGATTGTTGCTATGGTTTTTTACAATCTCCTCTCTTTTTGATTTAGAAGGAATCGGCAGTTCAATACTTAAATCAAATCTTCTCACTATTGCATTATCTATGCTGTCAATATTGTTTGTTATCCAGATGGTCGGTATCGTATTTGTCTCCAGCGTTTTGTTTATCCATGCCTTATCTTTTTGTCTTTGCGGCATAAAGAGGCTAAAACTACTCTCAAATATATCTTCGGCTTCATCGTATATAAGAAGTGTATTTTTATTACTAAGAAGAGATTGTGCACTTTTATATGCTTTTACTCTCTCAGAACCGTCTATTGGTTCATCTTCCATGTTTGTATAACTCACCTCAAAAAGTTCTGCTCCCAGCTCACTTGAGAGTACTTTTGCAAGCTCTGTTTTACCTGTTCCGGGAAGTCCGTAAAGTAAAATATTTACTCCATATTGTTTGGTTTGGAGTGCATTTTTTAGATACGGGAGTAAAATTTCTAAATCTTTGCTCACATGGTCATAGTCACTAAGGGCAAGAATGCTTTTGCCGCATACTTTTAGAGAGTCTTTAAATACTTCCGTTATATCTCCGCTAAGATTAAGCATATTGTCTAAAAATGAGTTGTTTAGCGTATCAAATTTTCTATCTAAACTAGTTGTATGATTCTTCTCAATGGTAATAAGTGAAGATTTAATAAATTTAGAATCACTCAAAAATGCTCTTTCTACTCCAGCTCTTGGGATATTTAAGATAACACTTAGAGCTTTTTTTGCCTGAGAACTATTTAAGTTATTCCCAATTAAGCTAACTGCATCATCAAGAATTTCATACTGCTTTACCAGTACAACAAACTCTAAAATCTGCTCTTCATAAGAGTTGAATTGCATGAGGCTTGAGAGCTGTTTTATGTTTTTAGCCAATATTTTTGAAGTGGTAAATTTATTTTTTTTCTCAAGTAAAACAAGTTGATTTTTAAGAAGATCAATAATTTCATTTCTCGTATATTCATCATTATGCATAGGAGCATATTTGCCAAGTCCTAAAAAATGAAGAATATTTTCTTTTGAAAAATAGTTATTTTTATCTAAAAATTCACGATGTCCGCCAAGATTTAAAAGAATACGAAGTATCCATAAAGAAGCTTTATCTATTAAGTCAGCGTCTATAAAGTCTGTTTTTTTGTATGTTATAAGATTGTCAATACCGCTAGTTTTTTTTCTCATCTTAAACTCCTGTGTTGTTTGTAGGTAGAAGTATAAGGTAAGATATAGACAACAAATGTCCATTTGTATTGTTAGACTGTCATTATCAAAATATTAGGAGTTTATCATGTCAAATACATCATCATTTTCCGGAGATACATACACACTTCAAGAAGTAGCTAAACTGCTGGGTGTTACCAGAGAACGCGCCAGACAGATAGAGATGCAGGCACTAAAGAAACTAAAACAACCAAAGCTAAGAGCAGAGTGGGAAAATATTATCGATTCAGTGCGCTATATAAACGATTCTACACAAAAGGCTATTTCATGAAAACTCTCATTAAAAAAGGAGAAAAGCTTAAAATAGTCAAAAGCACATTTTTAGTCTACTGCTCAGAAAAAGATGAAGCACTTACAAAAGCTATTTATACAAAAGCTGCATCATTATTAGACACGGATAAAGGCTTTTTTATCTCATCACACCGCACTCAAGGAGAACAGTTATCGCTTCTGTGTTCTGCGCATGAGGGGGTTGATTTTGAAAAATATTGCCATTTTAAACTACTAAAATGTGATTTAGAAAAAATAAATCGCTCTATGATAAAATATTTTGGAGCAATTGAGCCGGCTACTCCTTCACAAATCCGTAAAGAGTACGCCTATGAGGATATTTCAGCATACGCTCTTTATATTGACTATGCGTTTATAGAGAGATTTGTGGTTAACTCTCCTACAGATATAACATTTTTACAGGCGCTTCAAAGTATCTCAAAGAAGCTTGGTATTCGCATAGAAGTGGGTGTCAAATGTACAAAAGAGTGGCATGACAAAATAAATTCGTTTGCATCGATTTCAGGAGTCTAAAATGAGCAAATTTATCAGAGACAAACTAATTGACGGTGATGAAAAATTCATGCTGTTGTGGACACAATATGAAGATGGAAGTTCAAATCTATCGCCCTTGACTGAATATTTGAAAATTAATGATTTAATGCAGTATTTTTCAATTATTCCTTTTGGATTTGGAGATATCAGAGGGTATAGGTGTTCATGGGAAATAATAGATAAAAAACTCTATCTTGTCTCTTTTAAAAGCACCGCACAGCGATTGTATAAAACTGCACAGTTGTTTGGTGAAATGCCCATAGAACCTTATACGGGAAAAATGCAGATTAGTGTTGAGATGAAGTCAGCTGTAGAATTGATGGACTTGGAAACTCGGAGAAAAATATTGTTAAAAAACAGTGAGCGAAAGCAAATCGTTGAACTGCTTAATAAGCTATACTACATAGCAATGCAAAAAACTCCACTGCCTAAAGATGATGAGAGGGATAATTGTAATTTTTCAGAAGACACTACCCATGTATTTGCTAAGTGGTTTAGTGGCAATTTAGTTGCCTACAATAGATTTCCAGACAATGACGAAGATTTAAACGGATGCTCGTATCGGATTGAGCAAGGGATATTGAGTGAGAAAATTCCGCAGCATATTAAGAGATCAAATATTTAAGAGTCAAAAAAATATAGCAGGAGTAGTTTATGTGTACGCAAAAAAAAGACAGATTGATTTACCGACAATCGAATCAAACAGTAGTGAGTGGTTCTCCTCTATTTAAATGACTATTTTACACCATAAAAATGGAAATATTAAGGAGTGGAGCGATGGTGAAGCCAGTATCTTAGGAGACTTAGTCGTCGAAAAAAACGAAACTCTTATTTTTAAAAATTGTATATTGAGATTTGTACCTGATGCTGGGTTGTTTTGTCTTGGGAAGATAATTGCCCAAAACTGCACCTTTATTCCAGTAGATACAAGCCAACCGCAATGGAGTAAAATTAGAGGCACAACAGGGTGGAAAGGTATAGCTGACATTGGAAAGGGACGTTCATCGTTCATAGGATGTACATTTATCGGCGGAAGAGGGCGTCCACTAGGTGAATTTAAAGATCACTTTATTAGTCGCTATTTTGGAGAGATCGATGATTTGGAAATCGTTGAGGAGTGGACTGAAGAGTGGTCGCAAGAAGAGCGAAGCGAAGCCTATAAAAAGACTATTGGAGGAGCGCTTATCACATTGAACTCCTTGGTTAAAGGGTGTGTTTTTCAAGATTGCAATGTGCAAGAAGATGGTGGCGCGATAGTTGCTACATTTAATGTTCAGATAGAGGAGTGCGGTTTCAAGCGTTGTCGAGCGGGAACGGATGGGGGAGCCGTTATCCTAAAAGGATATTCCACAATCAAACAATGTTTATTTGAGTCATGTAGAGCAGGGGATGAAGGAGGAGCAATTCTTTGTGATGACTCTGTAACAATAAAACAGTGTCTCTTTAAAATGTGTCGTGCACGGACAGGCGGGGGTATCGCCACACATAGTCCAAGCCGTGTTTATAATTGCAATTTTATCAAATGTCTCTCTACTCTTGGCGGTGGAGGCATCAGTGGTGAGATTATAGGTGAACAACTTGTTTTTCGTCAATGCCGATCCCGTAAGGGTGGAGGTGCTGCACTTGAAGGGGGATCAATATTGGAGGATTCAATCTTCTACAAGTGCCGTGCCAAAAAAGAGGGTGGCGGAGTGTGTTCGTTTGCTATCAGTAGGGTAGAAATCGAGCGTTGCAAATTTGTAAAATGCAATGCGGGTGAAACGGGTGGCGGTGCAAGAATTCGTCACACAACGATGAGCAGATGCCTTTTCAAAAACAATACGATAACAGCTGTAAAGTTAGATGAAATGAGTGCCAATCACCTCTATGCTAGCGGAAATTCGCTGATAGATCGATGTACATTTGAAAACAAAATAAATACATCTCGAACCGTTCCAAAGTATATTTTGTTTGAATCTCATCTGATGGAGCAAAAATTTGAACTATCTCAAATATAAACGTCAGAGAACATCAGATAGACATATTTTGTCCATATAAAACTTTATAATAATGGAGATTCATCTACAAGGAGAGCAAATGCCACGAGCTTTAAAAACAATCGAACAATACATCACGCAAGATCGTAAAAAAGATACTATTTTTATAGGGTTTAGTCCTACTTATGCCAAGGCTTTTTTAAGAATGGATATGAGCGAAGAAGAGCGAGAACATTGGCTTGATAAAGAGAATGTAAATTGGAAGAAGCGAGAAGAATTTATCCAATTTATGACTCAAGAAATGCCGCATGTAAAACTTACGGATGTTTTTGATTATGTTTCTCCATCGTGGGAATTATGGCCATTTTTGGGAACGATTGCGATTGATGTTGAGGCAGGTGGTCCTGAAGAGGATGTCCTTAATAGACGATATGAAGATGAAACCGGTGAACCTATTTCTTTGGATGCAGTAGTATATATAATGTCGTATGAAAATGCAAAACGACGCTTTGAAAAACGAGAAGAATTAGTATGACCATGCAAATGAAAGACAGATTAATCCATAAACAATCGAATCAAGCAATCGTGAGTGATTCTCCTTTACATGAGGTACTAAAAGACCGTCAGTTATTGCAATATTTTGGAGGTGGAGCATTAGAATTTCATTCAGGAAATTGGCGAGGATACACATGTGAATGGACGATTATTGATAGAGAACTATACCTGACAACATTTCGTAGCCGATCGATGAGACTACATAAGACCGCACAGATATTTAGTATGGAACCGATTTACGATTTAACCCAGGAGAGAGTTCAAGAGATTGCCAAAGCTCAAGAAGAAAGAGCACTGAGTGAGGTGAATCGTGAAGAAGTAGAAGAAAATTTAACATCAGAAGAAAAGAAAAAAAGAATTAAATCTCTTATAGAGGAAATCTATCGAAAAATGGATGAACCTGAAGTGGTGCCTATTCCACGCAAGATGTCACCGAAAAAACTAGATGAGTTGAAAAAAGAGCTTGATGAAGCGCGTGTGAGAGTTAGGAATATTCGTCTTTTTTACCCTGATGATACAACACAGGTAAAAGCCGACTGGTTCAGCGGGGTAATTGTCGCATACGACCGACGAGCACAAGACGAAGAGGATCTCAACGGATGGGAATACACCTTTCAAGAGGGAAAATTAATCGAGGAGAAAAGAAGATATGTTTGGACTCAAAAAAATCGGTTGAAAGACTATATCGAGGATTGAGATGCCAGTAATGATGTATAAGTGGATATAAAAATATAAAATAAATACATAATATTAGGTTTTCATATTTAATTTTGCTATAATATTTCAAAAATTTACAGCAGGAGTGGCTAAATGCTAGATGAAATACGGGATTATCAAAGAAAAATATTTGCCAAACACAACTTTAGCTACAAAAGATATTTTTATAACAAAATAAATTTCAATCCAAAACTTATAGGAATAGTTGGCGCAAGAGGAGTAGGTAAAACTACTTTTTTAGTACAATATCTAAAAGAACTAGATCTTCCTTTTAGTCAAAAGTTATATATCAGTGCGGACACTATCAACATACCGTCTCTTTATGAAGTAGCTGAAGTTTTTGCAAAAGAGGACGGCAAGATACTCATCATAGATGAAATACACAAATATAAAAACTTTGAAATAGAGCTAAAAAAGATATATGACATCTTAGATATAAAAGTGATATTTAGCGGCTCAAGTGCATTGCAAATTGACAACGCAAAAGCTGATTTAAGCAGAAGAGCTATAGTTTATCATTTTGAGGGGTTGAGTTTTAGAGAGTTTATAGAACTAAACGACAATATCGCTCTTCCATCATATAGCTTACAAGAGATACTTTCAAATCACATCGACATAGCCTATGAGCTGCTTACAAAATTCAATCTCAGACTCTCATATAAAGAGTATATTCAAAATGGGTATTATCCTTTTTACTTTGAGGACAAAGAGAGTTATCTTTTAAGACTAAATGAGACCATAAACACTGTTATAGAGGTGGATATTCCATCAGTTTTTCCCATAGAATACTCAAACATCGTCAATCTCAAAAAGCTTGTAAGATTGGTATGCGAGTCACTGCCATATACACCAAATATCAAAGAGTTACTTTTAAAAATGGATATGAAAGATGACTACAAAAGGCTTTATAGATTTTTAGATTATCTTCATAAAGCAAAAGTTTTAAATGTAGTCAGTGCAAAATCAAAGGGTGATGGCATCTTTACAAAACCGGAAAAAATATACCTCAATAATACAAACTTACACTACGCATACTGCAATGGCTTTGAGATAGGCACCATACGAGAGACATTTTTTGCGACTATGCTAAAAACTGCCCATGAGGTTTCAATTCCAAAAAGAGGTGATTTTTTAATAGATGAAGAGTACACCTTTGAAGTTGGCGGTAAAAACAAAAAATATAAGCAAATCAAAGACTTGCCAGACAGCTACATAGTTTCAGATGAGATAGAAATAGGCAGCGGCAACAAAATTCCCCTTTGGCTTTTTGGGTTTTTATATTGATTCGCTACCCTATCTGAGAAGTAAAGGGCAATAAGCTCTTCTTTGATTAGGACTTTGTATGATGGATGATGTGATGAAGTCATACCAATTCTTGTCCAAATAAATAGAGCATCAGCATGGTAACTCAAAAAATGGACTGAGTTTGTCTAGGTATGCGCTTAGACTTTTATTGAAAATTTAAAAAAAATACTTCTTTGGTGTAGGCATGATGGGAACATCGCCTACACAGCTAGGGATTGATAAGCCTAAAGAGTCTCTACTGCAATCAATAGTTTATAGTTTTTAATTCTCTTGTCGGCTTTCTCATTTATGGAAAAATAGTCTTCTTGGAAGTCTTTATGTAAACAGGCTGATCTATTTTTTAAAAGACTTGAGAGATGTTGATGATCCTCAAATTTTTGTAATAATTTTTCCTCACCTTTCCATGCGTTAAAAATATTTTTTGTAAAATCCTTTTCAATCCATATATCGGCTAAAGCAACAATGATATGTTTATATTGTGAAATATCCATTTTATGTTCATCTTTTATGTCGCGACAATGCTTATCTTTATCTTCATATCCCTCTTTAATTCGTCCTATATCTTTACTTAAACTCCAAAATTTTATTTGACCTACAGAAAGCCTTTTAGCTTCAATATAATATATAGAATTATTTTTTTCAGAAATTACTATGGCATCAATATGTTGTTTATTGTCTTTCCATGGGAATTCAAGCCATTCAAAGGAATCATCACCTAGTGTTTTAATAAGTGCATTTACATAACTATGTACTAAATTTTGTTCAGTAAATCCTGTACTTTGACGAGCTGGATAAAATCCAGTTGAAAATATTTTTTCATATTTTGCAGACATTGTATTAAATGCATTAAGAGCTTTTTCCATATTGATATTCCTGATCTTTTAGTGTCACGCAGTATACTCTAAAATTAGTGACAGTACACAGACACAATTTGTCCCTCAACCCGCTATAATAACCCAACATATTCAACAAAGAGGCACCATGGCAATCTTAGCCGATTACGGAACACGCGGTAACCCCCTTCAGCACAAACGCCATGCCGAGATACTGGAGCGGCTTGAGAATGGTGAAGAGCTTTCCATCAGTGAACTCTCACGAGAGTGGGGTGTTGATTCTAAAACCATTCAGCGTGATTTTGACAAACTAAAGCAGATGTATCCCGGACGAATAGAGCGTGGAGAAGATAAAAAACGCTACCGTAAACCCATGAGCAGATATGCCCAAAATGACGGCGAGATGGTTTTGGAGATGCTTGAGAGCATGGCAAAAGACATAGGAGTTGATTTTTATAAAAAAGCTCATCCGCTCCTAGAGAGGCTGCAACGCCAGATTAAATCCCCATATTACACACGCTTAGATGTTGAAGACATAGGGAATAAATTTGACATTGTTATGCATCTTGAAAAAGCAATCAATCAAAAGCATGAAGTAAGCATCTCCTACACCCCTTATGGTGAAAAAAAACCAAAAAAGTACACCAATGTTCGACCGATTAAGGTAATTGTTTACGAGGGATTTTGGTATCTGCTTGCACAACACAACAACTATACTAAAAAGTTTTATATCAAATCCATAAGCAGTTGTGAAATCAGTGATACGCCTTTTAAGCACAATCCTGAAATAATTGAGCGGCTGGAAAATTCCATCAATGTATGGTTTTCAACCAGTGCCAAGCCTTACGAGGTTATATTGTGGGTGGATGCAAGTGTTGTGGTTTATTTTGAGCGCAAACCCATCTCTAAAAATCAAAAGCTCTACAAAAAGCCAGACGGCAGTGCTGAGATGGTGCTAAAAGTAACGAGTGATGATGAGATTTATCCACTCCTGAAATACTGGATGCCCTCAATCCGAGTTATAGAGCCGGAAGAAATACAAAAAGAATTTGAGAAGATGCTCTTAGAATATTTGCCAAAATGATATGGTTAGATGTACATCAAAATATAGATTGTATTATCCAAATATTTTATGATATAAGGAATACATTCCATATACAAGGAAATAAAATGGATTCAATTCTATTAGAAGACAGCCAGCATTGGCTAAATCAAGAAGTTTATAGGGGTTTTACGCTTATCACTTATGATGTAAATGAGAGAGCTGAGGGCGTGGAGATACAGAGTGTGGATCTGTTTTTGACAACTCTATAAATTTCAGCCTAACATATCTTCGTTATCCCCTCAAGTCCTCCAAGAGGCAGTCCAATGTGTTTGTAGTCCACTTTGTAGTCATTTGGATTGAGCCTTATAAGTTTGCCGTTATACATTTTTGCAATATGTTCACTCATCATTCTTACTGTTGCTATCGCCTCCCCTGCGCCTATCTCAATGATGCATAGTTTGGCACTGTTTTTTCTTATCTCTTTTAGCCATTTTCTAAATCGCATATCTTGTTCATCACTCCTGCTAAAATTCCAGCCAAAATCACCAAACATCAATATATTTGGTCTAGCGAGTGAGCCACAGTTTGGGCATTTTGGAAGCGGCTCTTTTGCCAGAAAATTATCTTCATCTATCTCTACTATCTCATCTTTATTACACCAGACATCTTGAGGGCATCTCGCTAAACACTGATTATGATGGATAGACCCGTGGCACTCAACTATTTTGCTCTCATCAAAGAGGGCTTTTTGAAACTGTCCATCTACATTGGAGGTAAAAATAAAATAGCCGTCTTTTTTTGACTGGACTAAATCCAATAATATTTTAAATCCATTATGCGGAACTGTTTTTCTGTATAGATTTAGTCTATGTCCATAAAATCCCCACGCAAAAGCAGGATTTTCTTTAAACCACTTAGGATTTGCCATTTGAGAAAAAGAGATATTAAGTTTTTTCATAGGCGGATATGACTTCCAAAACCCCTCATTACCGCGAAAATCCGGCAACCCGCTATCCACTCCCATCCCCGCACCGGCGGTTATAAGAATTGCGGTTGCTTCTTGGACTATCTCTTTTGCTTTTTCTATATTTTCAACAATATCTTCATATTTAAACATCTCTAAACCTTGTTCTGATTTTAACTATTTTGATCGTGTGTACTAAAATAATCAAGAGTGTTTTTAATGGATTCAAACTCACTCTCTATAAATGCTGAATTTAGGCAATTGTTATGTAAAAACAGTGCTTTTAAACTTGGCATATTTGCTATTGATTTTGGTAGAGCTTCAAGTCTGTTATCAAATGCTATCAAATCTTCAAGCAGCAATAGGCTTGATATTTCATCCGGTAGTGCTTTGATTTTATTGTTTTGTATCCATAAAATTTCTAATTTTTTCAAATCACAAATTTCATCTGGAAGTGAAACTAAATTGTTATCTGACAAATAGAGTTTTTTAAGATTTTGCAATACACCTATTTCAGAGGGAATAAAACTAAGCCCTATTGCGTGCAAATTTAGCTCACTTAGAGATAGCAGTTTATCAAGATTACGAGGAAAAGTCTCCGCTGAGAGTTGTTGTTCGTCAGCCCAAGAAAGAAGCACTTTTAATTTTGTATATTTTTTAATCATTTTACATACCCCTGATTTTTTGATACTAGAAGTATAGGAAGTAGTTTGACAGCTTTATGTCTGGTTGCTTTATTTTATAAAACAATTCCTTTTAATTTTTCAAAAACCCTAACCATCGCCAAAGTGTCAAGCTTGCAGTATGCAAGTAAATCCGCTCTTATCTCTTCTCGTTTTGATTTGTCTCTTAAGAGATAAAGATTTGCAAAAACATCCATCGCGTCGCCTCCGTTTTGAACACTTCCGAGCTTTTTATAGTCAAGTTCAGGGTCATTTGCAAACATGGCAGGAAGAACAGACTTTATGGAAAAACTGCCGTTAAAAGCCGGATGATAGTAGCCAAGTCCGCGGAATGGCTCTATCAAATCCACAAAACGAGGAACAAGCGCCATAAGTTCATCATGATATGCAGGAAATGCCAAAGTAAGCTCTTTGATGCGTGAAATCTCAAACGATTGGTTATACGCCATTATGCTCCCGTGCGGGGTGATGTCTCTAAGCATCTGTTTTATCAGAGCTTCTCTTGGGTCGCTGTTCTCATCTCCCAAAAACTCTTTATGAAGAATTTCGCCATTTTCATTTTCTATATGCAGGGAGTATTGAAACGGTATCTGCATATACGGTCTTTGTCCATCAAAGCGCGGGATTGGATTTTGAAAAGTCTCAAAGTCAAAGTAGTTTATAGGATATGAAACTTTTTGGATAAATCTCTCAATAACCGCTTTGTCTATATGCACTTCGCCGCTTTTTAGCGTACCGACTTGAAGCTTTTGCGTCGATGTGAGTTTAAAATCATCGGGAATATCATCAAGCAGAAGCACCTTGTTTTTGTAGAGTTCAAACTTTTTGCTGCCGTTAATGCGGTAGAGATTAAAGATGGAGATTTTCGGCACATGCGCCCAGCAGTGGTTTTGAAAGTCGCATTCGTTGGGATTGGAGCAGTGCGCACCAATGTCAATATTTGGCATATCTCCATCAAGAACGCTCTCTATCTCAGCCAAAGTGTCATCTATTTTGCACTGCCTCTTTTTTGCCTCATCGGTAACATCGGTTATGCTAAATAGCTCATGCGGGATTATCTCGCCATTTTTGATGTACTTGTTGTTGATATGAACAATGTAAACCCTGCCAATATTTATGGCACCGCTAAGCGCATAATACTGAATAGCGGCATCATTCAGATGATACTCCTTGACTTCCGTACTCGCTTTTACTTCATAGATGTCATAAAAACCGTTATCATTTAGCACCAAAATATCCGCCATGGCAAATATGTTTTTCTCTTTAAATGTCGCCTCGTAAATCACCGGTGTTTTAAGTGCGATAAGCTCTTTTGTCTTAGCCGCCATACCGCCAAAATCATCGGCGTCAAACTCCACCTCAACACCACCCAAAAAGAGCTCTTTTGCATAGTCACCCACCTGATAGCCAGTGTTAAAAAGCGACTCCTGCTGCTTGTTTGGCTTTGTTCTAAGCTCTGGAGCGTGTTTATGAAGCCAGATAGATTTGTAGCATTGCAGTGCTCTGATGTATTGGGATTTGGAGAGGGTCATTCTTGCTCTACTAGTTCACAACAGAGCTTTTTAACTATCCCCATTATTACTTTGTAACTACAGAGTTCAATTACTTCTTTATAAGTGTAGTCATTATCATTATCTTCAAAATCATTCGCTCGAAGAATAGTTGTAATATTTGCTGGTAATGAATTCCCATTTCTATTACGAAATACAATATGAAAACCTTTGACATAGTAAATTGCTATATCAAAAATATGGTTCTTTTGATAATACCATTTATTCAAAACGATACAAGGAGCTTCCTCTTTTGGTGAACTTGAATCCCAATACTCAATCTCAGTAAAAGGTTCTATTGTATTGCCTTGAAAATATTGTAAATATAAATAATAACTATACAATTCACTCACCCTTGCCCACTGCCAACTAGTTTTCTCTGTATTGCCTCTATTTAAATAGATTTCATCTTCATCTATAAATTTTATTTGGTAATGCTTAGCTCTTGAGATAACCTCAAAATCATCGGTTGGATTGATACAATATAATTTCCAATCATTACAATCAATCGGATAAGCTTTAATTTGTGATTTTAGAAGAGTTTCTACATCAGCATTAGTTAATCCAGCTAATAATTTTTGAAAATATTTATCTTCGCTTTTAAAGACTTGCCTCCAATTTTCATTTTTTACCCTCAAACGATTATCATAATCACAAAATGTAAATTTATCACTATTCCCATGCTTTGGTAAATAATTTCCATAAGTGAGTAAAGCTCTATGAATTATTGTTTGATAAGAGATATTATCATTATTGTTAGGTTCTTGAAAAATTTTATTTTTATCAAATAGTGTAAAAAAATTATCTCTGTATTCGATAAAATTATCTAAAATATTGTCTGCAAATTCAATTAAAAATCTCACTTGTCCATCAAGATACCAATGTTTTTCTGCTTTTATAAACTCCTCTTCCCAATTTAAAGATAAATCAGAAATAATCAATCCTGCTTTTAACTTCTCCTCTGTAAATTGTTCTGATTCATTTTTTAGTGTAATTGTTTTAATGTGTGTATAGACATCAGTAATATTTTCACTTAATCTATTGATAATAAAAATTAGATTTTTAAAATTATCTATATTATTAAATGCGGTATTATTAATTAAATTCAAATTAACTCGCATCCAACTCTTAAATATTTCTTTATTTTCATCAGATACACATCCTACTTTTACGAAAAATTGCGTTAGTCCATAAAATCTAGCTCTATGTTCATAACTGACACTTTGTTTTGCATCATTTTTAATGTAAGGTTTTAAAAAATCTTGAAAAATATCTATTTCTCTAATGGTGTAAACATCATTTTCTTTATAATTAATAAGACAATCTAAAATAGTTTCAATATTTTTTACATGCAATTCTGAAAATTTGAATTTCAATAAATTTGATTGTTCAATTGATTCTAAATTATCTAAATCAAAAAAAAGAGTTAGATTCTCAAAAAAATTATAAAATTTATCATCAGATATTTTAGGAGCTCTTGAAATATTTTCTTTTGATTCTGCTTTTGCAATATTCCAAAAAATATTAAGCCAATGATTGTCTAATTTTGATGCTATTTCATTTTTCTTTTCGTTGTTTGATTTTAAAAAATCTAAATCTAAAAATTCTGCTTTAAAATTTTCAAATTTCGTAAGAGGCTGTCCTCTTGCATTCATTTTTACATAAAGTTCATCTGTTAATTTAAATTCATCAAGATTTAAAAATTCAAAAGTTATTTTTTCAAGTTCTGCTAGAGTTGTTTTTTTAAATTTCTCTTCAATTAAATTTAACATGTTAAGTATCGCTACAACTGTTGGGTCGTGTTTCCAAGACAAAAAGAACCAATTGCTATTTTCAATATTTTTCACTATTTCATCTTTTGTAAGTTTAGAAAAATTAGATTTTTTTGTTAGCTCTTTAATAAAATCTGTTGATGAACTTCTAACTTCGTAAGTGAACTTTTCTAATACATCCAAATATTTGTTTTCTAAAGAAAGATACCAATGCATTAAAAATAAGGTAGTTAATCTTTGTTGACCATCTAGTGGTGTAAAAATTTCTTTCTCTACTTGTCCATAAATAAAATCTAAATTTAATCCAATATTTAAACCATTATTCAGGCTCTCTAAAAACTTCTCAGCTTTTTCCTTTTCTTTAACTCTACCTTGTGCATAATCTCTTTGTATAAGAGGTATAACTATTTTATATTTTGTTATTAATTCTAAAAAATTCATCTTTTTCATTGGATATATTCTCCTATTTCATCTTCTAATGATTTCATATAAATTTTTCTATCCTCATCACTCCAAATTAAGACATCTTTCACATTATTACTAAAATATTTTAAAAATACATTTTTTGTTCCTATTGGAATAAATGAATTATTTTTGTCAAGTTCCTTTATCTTATCTCGTTTCGCTGGAAAAATACTATTACTAAGAGCAGAATTATCTTTACGGCTCAAAAGTGCTAAATTATCAATGGAATGCATTGATCTACTACTTCCATATTTATTGAAAACTTTATCTTGTAAAGTATTAAAATCATCATCAGGCACTTTATCTTTCTTTTGATATTTTTCATACATTGATTGAGCTTCATTTTTTAATTTTTTATCATCGATATAGTCAATTTCATTTTTTAAAAGTAATTCTCTATCTTCATTGCTTGTAATCTCTTTTGAATTTTGAGCATGAATGTGTTCTAAGCTCCAGTTTTGATTTTTATGTAAATCAAAAGGATATTTTGAATAGCCACTTTTCATAGTTAAAATTACATTAAATAAAAATAGAATTTTTTCTATTAATTTATTATCATCTTTATAATCAAGTTCTTTCAATTTTCTGTCTTTTAATTTTATATTCTTTCTAATTTCATCTTTTAAAAAGATAATAAATTCATTCTTATTAGTAGTATAAAACTTATCTATAATATTTTGAATTTTCCCTCCGGTATTTATTAAAAAACCAACTAGATGATAATAAGCTTGAACTTTATTTTCATCTTCATTTCTTCCAGTATATAATTCTTCAAAAATTCTAAAATATCTTTTAATTTCATCCCATAAAAAGTGGACTCTTTGTTGAGCAGTTGTATAATTATTTTTTTCATCATCTAAAATCTCAAATACTTCAAAGAATATATTTTTATCATGGATTAATTTATCAAAAATGTAATAACTTCTTTTATCATCATCTTCTCTTAAATTATCAATTTCTATTTTCATATTATCAGCTATCAAATCAAAGATAAATTCAATTCTTGTAGATTTTTTATAATCCTTGGCGTTTATAAATGAAAATAATTTTTCATCATGTAATATATATTCTATGTTATCCCATTGTGTAGATAATATTAATTTCTCATTTTTTTCATCTATATTAATTAAAAACAATGCTTTGATGAGTTCGGCATTTGTTAAAGGAATTTTTCCTATATTAAGTCTTGTAAACACATTAATTTCATTTTCATTCTTGTCCAATTCGTACCAAATAATTCTAATATTATTTGCATTATCAACATTTATATTATCTTTAATTTGAATATCACTATCTAGCAATACTTTCAAAAATTCAAGCTCTATAGATTTAGAATGAAACCAATTTTTAATTGTTGTATATGCTTCGCTCATATAGTAAAAGTCAATATTTTCACTATGAATATCAGGGTTGATATTTATTTTGTATAAAAAATCCTTACTACTTTTTCCTTTTTCGTTTCTTGTTTGATATTCAATTTCATAAATTTGTTTACTTTTATCATAGAATCTCTCTCTGATTTCTTCCAAATATTTTAAAATAATATAAATAGTTGTTAATCTTTGCTGACCATCAATTACTCGATATCTTATTTTTTCTTCATTATCTTTTTGATATACCTCAGACATCACAACAACAGGTTGAAGGCAATAAAACTCTTTTAAATCCAGTTCTTTTTTATTTTTTTTATTAATAAATTCCAAAATGTCTTCAAGTAAATCTTCTACTTGCCTAGTACCCCATCTGTATCCTCTTTGATAATAAGGTATAAAAAAATCTTTATCTAAGATTTCACTTATTGATTTTAAATTTAAATTTTCACTCATCCCACCACTCCTTATTCATTTCACATATTCTATCTAAATTTAATTTTTTTGTTAAAACACTCCGCTTCACTCACAAGAAAGTTTAAACCAGTCGCTACTCATCACCAAACTCTGCCTCTAGTAGTTTTTGTTTTTTATCATACATTTTTTTTGCATCGTCGTATTCCATTATCCACAATACTTTATTGTTAATCGTAGCATCATCATAAGGATTTCCATATTTTTGACTAAGAGCAATATATGCATCACTTCCGACATCAGTATCAATAGCGATGCAGCCTAAATATGGATACTCAATATATTCGGCACTCACCAAATCAAACACTTCTAAAAGTTCAACATCCGGAAAATTAGTCTCTTTCTTTTTGTAGCTATGTACTCATCGATTGTGTATAGAAGTTGAGGCATAAATTAGTCCTTTTTATAAGTTGTTTATAAAATAGTACTATTGGATTTGACAGCTTTATGTCTGGTTTATTTTTTTACATTCAATACGCAATGTCATATTTAATATTTCTACCTTGAGTACCTTCAATCTGGTACAGACATCCATGCTTGAGAAGTTCTTGAATATCTCTTTTCGCAGTTGCCAGTGAAGTTTTTGTCATGGCTACATATTTTTTTGTACTAAGACCACCTTGAAACTCACCTGCGTTATATTCCAGCAATTTAGTCAATACCTTTAACTGCCGTTGGTTGAGTGCAATATGTCGTATTTTATCCCAAAACTTTGTTTTACTCATGATTTTATGGATTGCACCCAGTGTTTCTTGAAGCGAGTCGTTAAATCTATCTAAGTACCACTCTATCCATGATGTAGCGTCCAAGTCAGGATTGTCTGTTAGGTTTTGGGTAGTCTCTAACTTGTCATAATAGTTTTTGCGGTCATTTGCAATAGCCAAGGAGATGGAAAAATATTTATACTCCAATCCAAAACTTTGAGATATAACATAGTCGCTTATAAGCCTAGCTATCCTGCCATTGCCATCATCATAAGGGTGGATACTCACAAACCATAGATGGGCAATCGCGCTTTTGATATAGATATTATCATCGCTACTATTGATATACTCCAACAAAGAGCTTATATCATCGTCAATTTTTTTGTGAGGCAATCCCTCATAGTGTACTTTTTCTTTTCCTATCGGACCGGAGACGATTTGCATATCATCATAATCTCTAAATACTCCAAGTCTTATATTTTTAAAAGCGCTTGGAGTGTGAGAGAGAAGCGCAATATGCCATTTATGCAAGCGTTCGAGGTTTAGTGGTGCTGTATTTACAATGGCATCCATAAGTATGTTAGCAAGAGCATCGGTATAATAGGTGGATTTATCATCTGTTTTATCAAATTGGGTATCTAGTTTTTTTCTTATGGAAGAGCGCACACTCTCTCTTGAGAGATGCTCTCCTTCTATGGCAGATGTAGAGACGATGTCACTTGTAAAAAGATCTATTTTGATGCTGTTTTGAGCATCTTGATCCAAGAGTGCGATAAGAGCTTTAACCTGACCGATATTTTGAGCAATTTGCGTAATCTTTGGAAGAAATTCATGAAGATTATAGTTAAATTTTGGATACTCGGGATGTTGCCAAATCCATTGTTGCTTCTTTTTCATTTATACCTCATGAGCTACTTAATATGCTAATCGTATCACTATATGAGCTATTTGTCAATTATTAGTAGCTCACTACATGCTCCTTGACCTAAAATCCTTTAAATTTTGTTTTTGCTCTTACAAAAGCAAACCGGACATAAAGCTGTCGCGATAATATAATAGACTTCTCGTAATAAAAACAAGGAGGCTGTTGTGGAACAAATTGCAACAATTAGAAAAAGAGTGGCAGTGGTGGTTGATGGCATTGTTGCTAATTTTGGCTCAGACTCATTTCCCAGAAAAGAAGAAGAGATTAAAGAAGCGTTGCATGGCTCAGAAATAGTCTTTGTTGTAGTTACTATTTGCGATAAAACAAAAATAGACATAGCTTCCGTTGTTGCCAAAACTGCAAAACAAGCAGGGGCGCTTACAATAACTATTGTTAGCAAAGAATGTTCTTTTGAAGAAAATCAAAATGTCAAATTTTCAAAAAAAGCTCTCACTCGGCTCAAAAACTGCTCTGACTCGATATTTTTTATTAACTCTAATGAACCAACGCAGATTATAAATACAATTTTAGAGATGATGAGCAATAATGAAAACGATATCAATTTTGATACTGAGGATGCAAAAACCATTATGTGCAATAGCAGATTTGCATTTATAAGCAGCAATGAAAAAGTAGGTGAAAATGCGGCACAAGAGGCAATTAAGAGTGCGATTGAATCAATAGCGTCGCATAATGTATCTATAAACGGTGCAATGGGTGTTCTTGTATCCTTTAATATGCACCCTAATTTCTCTATAATGGAGATATGTATTGCCATGGCTACTCTTCAAGATAGCGTTCACGAAGACACTGAGATTATCTTTGGCACTTCATCAGACGAAAATTTGCCTACTGATTTTATCCGTGCCACAGTTATTGCTACTGGTTTTGAGGGAAAAAACCGCATTACTGTAAATAAAATCTAATACGCTTTAGGGAGAGAGACCTCAACAGCTTTGTGTCTGGCTGAGTTTAAAACAAAATACAAGGATTAAAAATGGATTATTTACAAATGGTAGAAGAAATAAAAAATGAGTACAACGAAGAGATAGGTGATATGATGGCTATTCCGGAACACAGTTTATTGGTTACATTTGATCTCACAGAAATTGATGAGGCTGATACTCTGAGAGTGGAAGAAGCAAACGAAAACATGGAACATGAATACCTGTATCGAGTAGATGGTTTAAAGGGAATTTTTCATGTTCCTAAACCACTTGTCTCTGATGAAATGCCGTATGACTTAAATCACATAAAATGGGTATTTAAACTAATAAGTAGCTCAAATATAGTAAAAAATATATCAGTCAAATATCCCCTAGATAAAGGCAAAGGTTTTGCTGCCAAAAGCCTTAAGAACTCATATGATGATTATATTATTGACTGTATTACAATTTTAAAGTCTGCTAAATCGCTTGCTATTTGTGCCTTTGATCCAAATAAATATGCCGACGAGCGTATAAAAAGTCTTTTATCTAAGTTCAGTGAACTTGAAGAGTTTATGGTTATTGGAGGCTTACAATCATTTCCAAACAAGAATGAAGTGCCTCCTAGCCTTAAAGTAGCATATTTTGACTATATTGGCGCAAAAAGTTTAAAGAAGATCTTAGAGAATTTGCCTTTAGATCTTGAAATGCTAGTTATTACCTGCACATATTTTGAAAAACTTCCAGATGAAATAGGCAGGCTCATAAATTTAAAATATCTGGAAATATCTAGTGCCTATTATTTTGATGGGGTATTTCCAGAGAGTTTTAAAAATTTGAAACAATTGGAGTATCTCAATATATCAGATAATCTTCTATGCTCTTTTCCAGAGATAATTTTTGATATTGCTGATAACTTAAAATATATATCAATAGAAGAAAATGATATAGAAGAATTACCTGATTTAAGGATGTTTCCAAAAATTGAAAAATTTATCTACTAAAAAATGAACATACTACAAAGCCATCGCGAAATTGCTAATAATTTTGCTGAAGGCATGTTTGGTAATTTTTTGCATTAAGCTTCTTGAATAACCTAGTTTTCGTTCGTGGTGAGCTTGTCGAACCATGTACTTTAATCAACCCTTCGACTCTTCGACAAGCTCAGAGCTCAGGGCGAACGAATAAACTACCTACTGGAATATATATTTGCTACTGTACTAATGTTTATTGAAGCTTTATGTCTGCTTAGTTAAATATCCCCTCAAATCTTCATCTATCATATCCTGTATCCACTGCGGCTCTACAACACGCATATGCGGGAGCCAATATTTTACTATCGGAATTATCTCCATTTCATGTGTTATTTTTACCACGAACTCCATCGCTCCGTCATTGCCAAGTGTTTCTATGCTTTGAGTCGGGAGCGGTCTTCTTTGAAAATACTTTGCAGCTATTTTATTTGCAAAAATCTTTACCTCATAAGGCTCTGCATCTTTTTGAAACCATACAGAGATAGAATTTTCAAGCAGATTTTCTAGTTTTTTTTCGGTAATAAATGCCTGTTTAGTTAGTTTAACATTTGATATATTTTTCAAATAATATTTTTTGAGTGTTCCATCTTGAATTGCGATTAGATACCAAAACCCCTCATAATTTGCTATTTTTAGAGGCTGTAGAGTAGTTACATAAACATCATGGCGCTCATCGTTGTATGAACACTCTACCTCTCTTTTTTCTTTTATGGCTGTTTCTATGATTTGAATATCAGCAAATTTGTCGCTAATGTCTTCTATGTTTAGCTTTGCGTAAATCGGGTTAAAGTCTTGATTTTTGATTTTAGAGAGGAGTTGGCGTGATTTTGTGGCAAATTTACCGCCTATTCCTTCTGTTATTTTCTCCATAATATCCAAAATAATCTCATCTTCTAATGAGTTTGTCTTCTCAACCCTAAATCCATCCTGCATCTTCCATTTTTTATTTTCCTGATATATCGGAAAAGAGAGAAGTCTCTCATTGAAATCTCTCTGAATGGTTCTATCGCTGGTGTTAAACTCTTTTGCAAGTTCTGTTACTGAGAGAGCCTCGCCGTCATTAAGTCTTGATAGTATGAATGTCAGTCTTGTTAAAATTTTGTCATAATCATGTTTATAAGCCATCAATAGCCCTTATCTTTGGATGTTTTGTCGCGCATTTTCAATAAATAAAACTGTTTGGCGCTAAGTATAACACTAAATCTGACATTATTGCGTCTGGTTCTTTAGATGTTTTACGACCGGACATAAAGCTGCCGTTTTATCTGGTCATACTACTTTTTATATTTACCCTTGAACTAAAAGAAAAACTATGCAAAAAAATAAAATTAAATATCATCCGAAAATATTAAAACTATTCGCAAAAGATGAGCTAGATACTTTAGCAGAAAAAGCATTCCATAGTGTTGATGATGATGGGTTTGTAAATATTATTGTGGTATGTACTGACAAAATATCTGTTGAGATATTTGTCAGTAGCGAGGAGCATGCACTGATAGAGCGCCTTGATAGCGAAAAAGTACCCAACAGACTTACTAAGGAGGAGTTTTGGGACATTTTTTCAAGAAGCAAAGCTCAAGAAATCCGCTGTGTAGTTATAGATTAACTAAGAGTTCTAGCTCTCTTTTTTTACAAAGTGGCACTCTGTTGTTGAGTATGGGCAGGTTTTTACTATGCTCATCTCAAACTGCTCCTCATCTATACCGCCTTTTTTACGGTCGTAGTGGCGCATTGCGGCACGAAAAGCGGTAAGCACCATATTTGCGCTATCTTGATGTTCGGTTGATACACGCTCAACTTGTTCGCCCTCAGGCTTTGTAGCATCAACCTTTGGCGCAGGGATTGCCGCATAACTCTCCTGCAAATCTTTATCTAGTGCAGAGGTGGTCTCTATCGCGCCTTCGATACTGTCGCCCTTTATCATCTCTGTAAAAAGCGAACCCAGAGTAGTTGTATCTTGTGTGCCGTTTGTGCCAAACATTACATCTAAAATACTCTTTTCATCTCTTTTTATGTACATAATAACATAGCTTTTTGTAGCGTGGTCTATTCCCACCCCTACACAATCGGCATCTTCTAGTTTCCCGTAATTTTCGGGCTGCATAAGATGTTTGCCTATCTCTGTTTCTATCTCTTTTTGTTCGTTCATCGCCTACTCTTTTTGACTAAGCATTTCAATGCTTACGCCATTATCTATAATAAATTTTGAGATGGTAGCAGAGTGATTATGTTCATACGGTTTTAGGTAAACTATGCGCTTAATCCCGCTTGCTATGATGTTTTTGCTGCACTCGCTGCAAGGCTCAAGTGTTACATATATCGTAGCACCCTCTACGCTAATTCCTTTTCTTGCCGCCCAGATAATCGCATTCATTTCCGAGTGTATCTCGTAAGTTTTTGACCACTCATGATGCGCTGATGTGTATTCTCCATCCCAGTGCTCACGGCAGTTTATATATCCGGAGGGTGTGCCGTTATAACCCGTACTGAGTATTCTTCCATCTTTTACGATGACGGCGCCTACCTGTTTAGAGACACATTTTGAGGCAGTTGCTATCTCTAACGCAATATTTATAAAATTTTCATCACTTAACATCTACTCAGCTTTTCTAATTATTTGAATATCTGCATTACCTCTTAGTCTTGCAAAATAGTCACCTAAAACCTGCTCTCTTTTTTGCCCCATAATCAAGTTGGCTATCTGCTCTTTTACATCATCAAAGGCGCTTTTGCTAGGCTTTTGAACCTCTTTTAGATAGAAGCTTACAAAAGAGCCCTTATTGTCTACAATTATAGGAGTAAAGCTGTTGATTTGTGCTTTTTCCAAGAGTTGAGCCAACTCCGGAGAGACTCTGTCGTATGGAAATACCTGCTCTTCTATTTTTATCTCATTAGAGTTAAATACGGGTGTACTGATTTTTTTCTGAAGAATGTCTCTATTTTTTGAAGTATATACCGTTGCCTTAAAAGCTGTAGGGCGTAAAAAATCTTCTTTATGAAGCCCATAATACTCTTTAATCTCATCTTCGGTTGGAGCCTCAACTGATGAGTAAGCTATTGCCGAGTAGAGTTTTTGAGATAAAATTTTCTCTTTGGTTTTTTCTTTAAACTCCGCAGAACTAAGTCCGCTTGATTCTCTTACAGCATCATAAAACTCATCTATGCTCATCTTATTTGCAGCTGCTACTTTTTTAATATCATCATAAACTTCAGTGCTTGTTACGCTGATTTTTTTCTCATTTATCTCTGCTTCTTCGAGCTTTTTTCTTATCAAATTGTCAGTTGCCGCAGCCGCATCAACATTAGATATTCGCATCTCTTCTTTGACATCATAAAGAGTAATTGCTTCGCCTTTGACTACAACGCTAACCCCGCTAATTAGCTCTGCATTCAACACTACACCAAAAAAAAGAGATAAAAATATTTTATACATTTTGTTTTCCTGTAAATTAAAAATAGCATTTTACCCGCTTTTAACAAATGATAGCCTAAAATTGCAGAACTATTTTATAAAGGCTTTTTATGGTTGTTACTCGCTTTGCTCCAAGTCCAACAGGCTATCTTCATATCGGCGGTTTAAGAACTGCTCTATTTTCTTATCTTTGGGCTAGAAAAAACGGCGGTAAATTTCTTCTTCGCATTGAGGACACGGACAAGGCGAGAAACTCACAAGAAGCGGCAGAAGCGATTGTAAAAGCGTTTCATTGGCTAGGACTGGAGCATGACGGCGAGATAATCTACCAGTCACAAAGAGATGATATTTACGCAATCTATATCAAGCAACTTTTGGATGAAGGCAAAGCCTACAAATGTTATATGTCAAAAGATGAACTCACAGAGCTTCGTGAAACTCAAATGGCAAACAAAGAACGAACAAAATATGACGGCAAATATCGTGATTTTACAGGTACTCCGCCGGAAAATGCAGAGTATGTAATCCGCATAAAAGCGCCTCTTAGCGGTGAAATTTTAGTTCGCGACGGCGTAAAAGGCGATATCTCTTTTCAAGCTGAAGATATTTTGGATGATTTTGTCATTGCAAGAGGTGACGGTTCTCCGACTTATAACTTCGTTGTAGCCATAGATGACCATTTGATGGGCGTTACGGAGGTTATTCGCGGTGATGACCATCTGTCAAACACGCCAAAACAGATAGTGGTTTATGAAGCACTCGGCTTTGAAGTACCGAAATTTTTCCATGTTCCTATGATTCACAATCACGAAGGCAAAAAGCTCTCTAAAAGAGACGGTGCAACGGATGTTATGGCATACAAAGAGATGGGTTACACTCCTGAAGCACTTTTAAATTTTTTAGTGCGTCTTGGCTGGAGTCACGGAGACCAAGAGATTTTCTCGATGGATGAGATGATGGAATATTTCAATCCTAAAAATATCAACCGCTCTGCATCAATTTACAACACCGAAAAACTGGACTGGCTAAACTCCCACTACATCAAAAACACTCCGAACAATAAACTTGCAGAGATGCTTGAGCCATACGGTCTGTTACTGACTTCACATGATAAAAAAGAGATTTTACTTGATGCGCTAAAAGAGCGTGCAAAAACTCTTAAAGAGATGGCTCTGCTTGTAAATGAGATAATAATCGCTCCCGCCTCTTATGATGAAAAAGCTGTTGAAAAATCATTTAAAGGCGATGCAGTAGATGTTTTAAATGCTTTTGCAGCAAAAGTGAGTACATCTAGCGAACTTCATCTCCCAAGCGACTACCACCACCTGATGCAAGAGGTAGTTGATGAGATGGGGATAGGTTTTGGTAAAATCGGTCAGCCCCTTCGTGTCGCACTACTGGGAAAAATGAGCGGTCCCGGACTTGACAGCGTGATGGCTATAATAGGGAAAAATGAGACAATTTCAAGAATTAAGAGCGCGATAAAAGCCCACAGTCAAACATAAATATGAATTTTTGCATATCTATATGGATAAATCTCTATGCAGCCGTGCATACTTATCAATATTTTCAAGCAATATATCTACTAATTTAGGCTCAAATTGCTTGCCTCTTTGCTCTTTAAAAAAAGCAATAACATCTTCTATCGGCCATGCCTCTTTATATACCCGTCTGGAGAGCAGAGTGTCAAAAACATCGACAATCGCAACTATGCGCGCATAGACAGAAATCTCTTCGTCTTTTAACCCTTGCGGATAACCGGTTCCGTCATATCTTTCATGATGTTCATAGGCAATAGCAGCCGCAGTTTTTAGTATCTCTCGTTTAGAATTTTTTAAAATGTTATATCCGAAAAGAGAGTGAGATTTAATAATATTATATTCATCTTGCGTCAATTTGCCCGGTTTATTTAAAATGGCATCGGCAATTCCGACTTTTCCTATGTCATGCAGAGGCGAGGCTATCTCTATAAGCTTTACTTGCTCATCGTTCAATCCGTACTCTTTTGCAACTATTGTGCTTAATATGGCAACCCGTTTGGTATGCCGACTTGTAGAGCTTGAACGAATCTCCTCTATTTTTCCTATCATAAGCATAGTCTCTTTTAGAGTTGATTCTATCTCCTCGTTTAAAAGTTGAAGTTGTCTGTTTTTATATATTAGTTCATTCTCTTTTTCTATAACGGTTTTATTAAAACTATTTACGCTTAATGCAACATCCTCAAACTCTCTACTCTCATACTTACTGCTGTCTATGTTTTTATGTAAAAAATAAGCATCTTTAGTTTCATCAATAATACCCAAAAGTGGTCTGCTTATATAACGCTCAATGACATGAAACATATTAAACACTACGACTAAGGCAAACAAAAGCAGTGCTGCAATAATCACATAACTGTTTTTTATTACAAAAATCTGGTATGCATCAATCTTCATTTCAATATCTACCGCACCCAAAACCGTACCTTCTTTGACATGATGACACTGCAGACAGTTAGAATTTGCGATATAAGGAACAACCGATTTAACGCTGCTTTGCATATCTTTCCACTCTACATATACCTCTTTTTTTTCTAAAATGGCTCTAAGGTTATTGTTTAGTTTTTTTTCTGACAAGGTTGATTCGCCATACTCTTTTATGACAGCATCTCCGCGAATAATTTTAATAGTTTTAATATCATGAACCGAAGATATTTCATCCAAAAAATAATCTCGTTTATCCATAATACCTGCTTTCATATGCGATGTCAGACCCGCTTTTATAATTTCTGAAATTGAATGGATTTTATTTTCTACTATAAACTGAAAAAAACTTCTGTAACTTAAAAGAACTATAGAGACTATAACCAATGTAGCAACTATAAAAACCTGCAGTAATCGGGTTACGGTAATTACTTTAATACTTCTCTTCTCCACCCTTGTACCTTTTCTATAATTTTTTAATTTTGATTATAGACTTCTTTAGCTTATCCGATTCTTTTATCATATTTGGTATACTTCCACTAAAATTGACAATTTTAACAGGAATCAGAGAGTGAAACAGAAGATTTTGATTTTGCATGGCTGGGGCGGAAGCGATTTTCCTCACTGGCAGAGCTGGCTCTCAGGAGAGATTGCCAAGGATTACGGTTGTGTCAGTTTTTTAAAACTTAGCAATCCCGACTTTCCAAATAAAAACGAGTGGATAGAAGAGTTAACCGAGGAACTGAAAAATTTTAAACCCAATATCGTGGTTTGTCACTCTCTTGCAAACATTCTCTGGTTTCATCTCTGCAACGAGTTAAAAATCACTAAAATAGAGAAGCTTTTTCTTGTTGCTCCTCCGAGTTTAGAGTGTAAGGTTGAAGAGCTGAAGAGTTTTTTTCCATGCAAGATACCGACAAATCTTTATGCGAAAGAGGCTCTGTTAGTGGCGTCAACAAACGACCCGTATATGAGTCTGGATGAAGCCTCTTTGCTCGCAAGTAGTCTCGGAGTTGAGATGGTTATTCTACAAAATGCGGGGCATATAAACACGGATGGCGGATACGGTGAGTGGCCTTGGATGCTAGAAGAGATAAAAAACATCTCGCAGTAGCGATAATTTTCTGCCTCAAATGAAGGCTAGCGTTATAAAATAAATAAAAAAGAGTCTTATGATACAACTAATAAACATTTCAAAAAGTTTCGGCAAACAGGAGCTTTTTTCCAACTTAAATTTTAAACTAAACTCTGGCAACAAAGTTGGTTTAGTAGGTCGTAACGGAAGCGGAAAATCAACGCTTTTTAAGCTTATATTGCGTGAAGACACTCCCGATAGCGGCGAGGTAGTTATACCAAAAGGGTACAAAATAGGTGCCCTAAAACAGCATCTTGTTTTTAGCGAAAGCACTCTAAGGGAAGAGGCAGCGTTAGCACTTGAAGAGGATATGAAATATGATGTTTATAGAGTTGAGAAAATTCTGTTTGGTTTGGGTTTTACTCAGGATGATTTAGAAAAAAATCCGCTCTCATTCTCAGGCGGTTATCAAATCCGAATAAATCTGGCAAAACTTTTGGTGACTGAACCAAACCTGCTTCTTTTGGATGAGCCGACAAACTACCTAGACATCCTCTCTCTTAGATGGCTGAAAACCTTTTTAAAAGCGTTTGAGGGTGAAGTGATTTTGGTTACTCACGATAGAGATTTTATGGACGCCGTTACAACTCACACAATGGGAATTGTACGCAAAAATATAAGGTTGATTTCAGGAGACACGCACAAATACTATGAGCAGCTGCAAGCCAATGACGAGCTCTATGAAAAACAAAAAATTGCACAGGATAAAAAAGTAAAAGAGCTTGAGGATTTTATAGCCCGAAACAAAGCTCGTGCTTCAACCGCTGCCCTTGCTCAGTCAAAAGTAAAACAGCTTGAGAAGATGGATTTGCTTGAAGATTTGGGATACGACTCATCTTTAGAATTTGATTTTAACTACAAGGATACACCTGCAAAAGTTCTGCTTGATGTTAAAGATTTAAGCTTCGGCTACACACCGGATAATATTTTGTTTAAAAATATCTCTTTCGTGCTTGAAAAAGGTGAGTGTCTTGGGATTATCGGAAAGAACGGCAAGGGTAAATCAACTCTTTTAAATACCATTGCGGGCGAGCTAAAACCGCTTAGCGGAGTGGTAAACTTTCATACAAGTACATCATTTGCACACTTTGGACAGACAAACATTGCAAGACTGCATCCAAACAGCACAGTGCTTGACGAAATTCACTCTGCCAATACAAAGCTCTCCGCACAAAATATTCGCGGTATCGCGGGCGCTATGATGTTTAGCGGAGACACCGCTGATAAAAAAGTCTCTCTTCTATCCGGTGGAGAAAAAAGCCGTGTAATGCTAGGGCAGATTTTAGCCAGAGATGTAAATCTTCTCTTTCTTGATGAGCCAACAAACCACTTGGATATGGACTCAATAGAGGCTCTAACGGTGGCTATTCAAGGCTTTAAAGGCTCAGTAATTGTCGTAACCCACTCGGAAGAGTTGCTTCGCCGTGTTTGTGATAGACTTATTATCTTTGCAAAAAATGGTGCGGAATATTTTGACGGCGGATATGACCTCTTTTTAGAAAAAATGGGTTGGGAAGAGGAAGAGGATGATTTTGTAAAACAAAAACCAAAAAGCTCTTTCAAAGATAACAAAAAAGCAAAAGCAGACCTAATCAGGGATAAAAACAAACTCACTTCACCTATGAAGAAGAGGATTGAAAAACTCGAAGCCTCTATTATCAAATCAGAAGAGCTTTTAGCTTCTCATCAAAAGAAACTGCTTGAAGCATCAAGCAAAGGTGACACTTTTAAGATTATAGAGTTTTCAAAACTTGTCTCTCTTGAGCAAAAAGAGGTTGAGAAGATGTTTGAACTTTTAGAGATTATCCAAAGCGAGTTTGACGAGATTTCTCAAGATTATGACAAAAAAATAGCAGAGATTGAGGATTAAAAAACTATTTATCATTGACTTTATACTCCAAATGGATTCTAATTTATGAAAATGCAAACAAGCGTTAGAGTTGAAAATGTCAAAACAGATAAGAACAGCTTGATTTATAAATCAGCAGATAAGCTTTTTGAAGAGTTTTTCCTCTCCTCTCGACCTTACTAATTTTTCAGTTTCTACTACAAAAATTACAAATACTGCGATAAAATATAACATCAGTAATATAATTTTTGGAGGATTTATCATGATGAATTCGCATAAATTTTTAAAATTAGTTCTTGACACGGTAACACAACATATCTCCGTAATTGATAAAGATGGGGAGATTGTATATGTGAATAAAAATTGGGTTGCATTTGGAGAAGCCAATAATTACTCAATGCATAATATTTGGGATAAGGTTAATTATCTCAAAGAGTGTGACAAATCTGCATTACGCGGCGATGAACTTGGGGCTAAAGCAGCCGAGGGTATAAGAGATGTTATTAACAAAGTAAGAGATTTTTTTTACTTTGAGTATCCGTGTCATAGCCTATATGAAAAGAGATGGTTTATGATGAGAGTTGTACCGTTTGGGCTAGATAATAAAGAATATTATGTTATTTCACATGAAAATATCACAGAAAGAGTATCCGCTGAAGAGAAAGTATTAAACCAATCTCGTATTGACGGACTTACCGATATCGCCAATCGTAGATATTTTGATGAATTTTTGGAAAACGAGTGGAAGCGTTGTACACGCCTAAAGTTACCACTCTCACTAGCAATTATCGACCTTGACCATTTTAAGTTGTTAAATGATACCTATGGACATCAAGCTGGAGACGAGTGCTTAAGAAGAGTAGGGGCCGTGCTTAAAAAATTTGTACATAGACCTGCCGACCTTTGTGCAAGATACGGTGGAGAAGAGTTTGCAATAGTACTAGGTGATACTACTGCCGAAAATTCGTTTAATATGATGAATGATTTGGTTGGAGACATTCGCGCTTTAGGTATAGAAAATAAAAATTCTTCAGTTATTCCTACGCTTACCGCGAGTGTTGGAGTGGCAACTATGTATCCACATAGTTGTGATAGTAAAGAAAAGTTGATAACGGCTGCGGATAAAATGCTATATGAAGCAAAAGAGAGTGGCAGAAATAAGGTTTTACATTCTAAGCTTATGCCCCTGTGAGTGAATCTCCACTTTTTACAACTTTCGATTAATAGCAATGTGCGATACTGTTCCGAACTTGTCTATCTTGAGCAAAAAGAGGTTGAAGATTAACCCTCAACTCTTTTTATAAGCTCTTTAATGCTCTCGTTTTCTTTTTGGGTTATGAGAGAAAAAGTGCAATCGTCTCTATACAATTTTTCAACCATTTTTTTAGCATTTACTTGGGTATCTACAAGAGAGATAAGCAAGAAAGAGCCGTTTGACCAGCGAATCAACATGTCATCTTGTCGTATCTTGCTTTTGAAATAATTGACCAACTCCACCAGATTATTTTCTTCTGTTTTTTCTGTTTTAATTAAAATTGCACTGACTGTTTTTTTGTTAAAAACAACTGCATCCTGATAACTAGTTAACATATGCAAAAAGTAGTTTTTGGAGTAAGCACCGCTTTGCTTGTCGATACTTGTGTTATTTTCAATCATAATCCGCTTAATAAGCGTCTGCGTGATGTTTGTAAATACACCGATAACATACTCATCTATTTTTTCTACATTTACAGAAAAAGCATGCGGTTCATAATTTGGCGTCATCATGCTTACAACTCTTTCTATCTCTGGGAGTTTTGAGATTGCATCAAACCAATTCTCGCTCTTGGTGATTTTTTCTGCATGGAAGTATGATGGGTGCGGAACAAAGCTGTTTACAAAAGAGCCGAACTCATTTTTGTACTCTTCTACCGATGAAACTACAAAAAACTTTTTAAAAGCCTTGTTTATCAGGATGGGGTCACCATTTTGAAAAACAACAATCAAATCCTCTTCTAAATCAACTACGCTCTGAATTAAAAATAAACAAACTTCTTCTCTCACCAACTGTTCCTTTAGAACTTTATATTTTAGAGATTAAGCAAATCTAATTCCACTCATCAATCTTGCCAAAAATATCCATCTGCGTTAAATATAATCTTACATCAAACTCTGTTTGATGATAGGAGGGCTGCATATACTCGCATAGATTGTAAAATGCTTTGTTATGCTCTTTTACCTTAAAATGCGCCAACTCATGCACAACTATCATCTCTAAAAACTCTTGTGGCACACTCTTAAACATCGAAGCTACGCGAATCTCGTTTTTGCTTTTTAGTTTTGAGCCTTGAACTCTTGAGATAATATGATGAGTGCCTAAAGCATTGTGAATAACATTTATTTTGCCGTCATAAAGAACTTTGCTTAGAGTCGGCGCATTTTTTATATGGGCGTTTTTAAGCTCATTTACATAGCTAAAGAGTGCTTTGTCAGTTTTTATCACATGCGGATTTGGGTACTTAGTTTTTAGGTGCAGAGCTAACTTATCTTGTTTTATTAGCTCTAACACCTCTGTTTTTGTTATTTCTGAGTAGTGATTTATATATTTTAAAGAATCCAAATTGAAAACTTTTTACCTTTGATTTTTCCGTTTTTTAGCTTTTCGTGTGCTTCATCAATTTTACTAGCCTCAATCGCAACATAGCTCTGTTTGTCGTAAATATCTATCTTTCCGATAGAGTTGCCATCAAGCCCAGCCTCGCCGGTAAGCGCACCGAGCAAATCTCCTGCACGAACTTTATCTTTTTTTCCGCCCTCTATAACAAGCGTTATATTTTGCGGCTTCATCTCAAAACCGTTTACAGTTTTCAGAGCCTCGGCATCTTCAAAAAGGCGAGTAGTATTTTTATACTCATACGCTTTGTCTTCTTCATAGGGACTAAATAGCGTAAATGCTAAGCCCTCCATGCCGGCTCTTGCCGTTCTGCCTATGCGGTGAGTGTAGGTCTCTTCGCCGTGGGGGAGGTCATAGTTTATAACCATAGAGAGCTCTTTTATGTCAAGTCCGCGCGCTGCTACATCTGTTGCCACTAACACGGGGCAGCTTTTGTTAGCAAACTGAACTAACACATCGTTTCTCTCGTACTGTTCCAAATCGCCGTGGATAGCGAGAGCGTCGATTCTGTTTTTTTGCAAAGTCTCTGCAACCTCTTGAACTTCCGCCTTTGTGTTAGCAAAAACTATAACATTCTCCGGTTTGAAATTGCTTAAGATATTTATAACTGTTTTTAGTTTTTGAGAGTTTTGCACCTCGTAAAATCGCTCCGTTATCTTGTTGGCAACTTCGGTTGAAGTTGTTTTTACATTTATTGCATCTCTTTGAATGGAAGCGCTGATGCCCATAATCTCATCCGTATAAGTAGCAGAGAAGAGAAGCGTTTGTCTTGATTTTGGAACAAACTCCAAAACCTCGTTTATCTCTTCGCTAAATCCCATATCTAACATTCTGTCTGCTTCATCAAGCACGAGCATATCGACATCTTCAAGAGATAGTGTCTTTTTTTTCAGATGCTTTAAAATTCGCCCCGGAGTTCCGACAATGATGTGCGCGCCGTGGCGAAGCGAGCCGAGTTGCGGACCAAAAGCAGTTCCGCCGCAAAGCGTTAAAATCTTTATGTTATGTGAAAATCTAGCAAGAGTGCGGAGCTCTTTTGCAACTTGGTCTGCTAACTCACGAGTCGGGCAGAGTATGAGTGACTGAACTCTAAACTTTTTGACTTGGAGTTTATGAAGCAGACCTATGCCAAATGCGGCTGTTTTACCACTTCCTGTTTTTGCCTGAGCGATTACATCTCTGCCATCAAGTATGTATGGCAAGCTCTCCTCTTGAATCGGCGTCATCTCTTTATAGCCTATTTCACTAAGGTTATGAAGCATCTCTTTGGTAAGAGGAAGGTTTGAAAAATCTCTTTTATTCATTTAGTATATCTCCTTTACTCGTCCGACTTCACGGCTCATAAGGCGAACTTTAATGCCGTGGGGATGCGTCGCCGATGAGGTCAAAATGTCGCGGACTATGCCGTCTGTTAATCGCCCGCTTGATTGGTCTTCTTTGAGTACAATCGCCACGCTCATGCCGCTTTTAATATTTGCTCTTTTTGTGCCGCCCATCGTTTGTCCTCTAAATCATATATGCAATTATATCTGTTTTATCAGTTATGTTAAAATACAAAAAAAATTTACAAAAAGGAGATTTTTATGGAAGAAACAGTTGAAGATTTAGACGAAGAGCTGCAAAAAGCACTTTCAGAGATAGAGAATATTGCAGCAAAAGTGTATGAGGGGAAAATGGACGCATATGAGGGTTTTATGGAAACCGAAAAATACAACAAAATAGTCCTTGAGATAGGAAACAAGTTAAAAGAAAAAGGGATAGATATAACCCAAATAAAAGAGTACCAATAACTAGCTCTTTTTCGTCATTTTATAGATAAAACTAAACACCTCTGCAACGGCTCGATAAAGAGCTTGCGGAACCTCTTTGTCCAGTTCGACTTTTGAAAGAAGTTCTATAAGGTCTTCATCTTTTCTTATGGGCAGGTTGTGAAGTTCGGCTATTTTTATGATGTTCTCAGCAGTGTTTCCCTGCCCTTTGGCTACAACTCTGGGAGCATTTTCTTTGTCTTTATCATATCTTAGGGCGGCTGCTTTTTTCATACCTTTACCTCAAATCCGATGTTAATATGATTCTCACTGCTCTCATAGGGTGAATTTTTTTTAACTGCATCAAAAATCCGTATCTCTCTTGGAGTGATTTGAGACTCAATAAGTGCCGAGCGCAGAGATGCGATATTCTCTTTTACAATCTCTTTAAATTCAGCGCTATCCGAATAGATATGAATATTTATCTGGTTTTCATCGTAAAGTGCAAGCTTAAGCTTGAGTTCCCCGTACTCTTTTAATTTCAAATCAATGTCGCAGTAAAACTTATCCTCTTTATCTTTTTTAATGTTTATATTTCCCTCTTCTAACTGTTCCCATGAAAACGGCAGGTAGAGCGAAGAGGAGTTTGAGAGGTGGGAGAGCAGTTGAAAATAATCTATTTGAAGCAGCAGTTTGTCTACATGTTTTAAAATCTCCGCCTGATTTGGATGCGATGATTTGCTTATCTCATCACCCGCTTTTAACAAAACCGCCTTTAAATCCTCAGATAAAATCTCTTTGACACTCTCTTGGAGTGCCAATCTTTGCGGGTTGCTAAAAGGAGCCAATTTAGATGTAAGAGAGTGCGTCTCTTTTGAAAAGAGAGGGTCAGATTTCTCAATCACACTTTTTATAACCTCAACGGTAGCGCGAATCTCTTGAGGAATTTTTTTTTCCAACAAAGAGTCCAGAGCCGCTTTTGGAGTTGTAACGCTTTGCTCTATAACTTTAAGTGATTCAATAACCCTACCGAGTTCATCCAGTAAACCTTTTGCTTCAGGTGTTGCGCTTTGAGAGAGTTGTACACTTTGTGAAATTTGTGTGCTTACTTGTTGTAACACATCTTGAAGCGAGGCGAGTTTAAAATTTTCACTACTCAACATTTTTGGACTTATAAGCTGTTCCATCTTGGCAAGCTGTTTCTCAAAACCTTTAGTGACTACAACATCAGCACTCTTTAGATTTTCCGTGAGTTTTGAGACAATATTTTCAACACTTTTTGCTATCTCTTTTAAAACCGGTGTTTCACTCTTTGGGGCTTGCAAAATGACGCTGTTTGTTGCCTCTTTCAGAGTTGGCGTTGCAAGAAGCTCTTTGATGTTTTGATGTACGGCTTTTGCACTTGGCATCTCACTTTTTGCAACACTTTTTTCAAGAGTGAGTAGCAGATTTTTCAGCTCCAGTTGAGGATTTTGCACATTTTTTAGCTTTGATTCTAAAAAAACACCTGAATTTTCAAGCTTTTGTTTTAAGATAGGTTCATTAAGCTCTTTTATATCAATAAGAAATTTTTTTAGAGTGTTCTCTATAGGCAGAGGATTTTTATCTGATTTTAGAGTATTTAGCAGCTCTTTTATAGTGTTTGAGACATTGCCCAAATCTTTTAGTGTTGGATTGTTCTTTACAAGATTTAAAAGAGTTTTGTCGGACTCTGAACTCTGCGCACTCTCTTTAAGCAGAGAGCTTACGATGGACTTTAAATCTTTATCTTTTAAAATCGTATCAAGCTCTTTTGGAGTCGCCTGCTCTAAAACTACTGCCAACGCCCTGTTTGTGCTTGGCATAACAATACCGAGTTGTTTATTTAGCGATAAATTAATCATGCTAAAGTATAGCATTTATCGATAAAAAATAGATGTGAACCATGCCACAAGTGTTACCGATTTGTTACTCTATTTGATTTATTGTTACAGATGGGTAAAGTATTTTAACGCTTTTAGTTCTATTCTTTACTACACAAAATAAGGAGCATACCATGACTGTAAGTTCTAATTATAGTGCTTATACATCATACAATTCGTCTGCGACCTCTTCAACTGCACAAAAATCAAAACCTGATTTTGAGGCAATTGCGGCAGAGCTGATGAGTTCGTTAGATAGCGATGGAAGCGGGAGTATCGATTCCAGTGAATTTGCGTCTGCTTTGCAATCAGATTCGAGTGCGGATATTTTTGCACGCATTGATACCGATAGCAACGGTTCAATGAGCAGTGAAGAGTTTATGGCGGCACTTGAAGCATCCAAGCCTGAACATCCTCAAGGGGCTAAGGAGATGGGTTCAATGCCGCCTCCGCCACCTCCGCCATCGGGAGGAGGGAATGAGTCGCAAAGTGATTCTCAGAGTCAAACTTTCTCTGCATTAGATACCAACCAAGACGGAACAGTATCTCTTGAAGAGTTGCTCTTGGGGGCGAGGGAGGAGTCTGCAGACTCTAGCGCTACATCAAGCAGTACATCTTCAGATGATAAATTTTCTAAGTTGAAAACTGCTATGCTTGAGAGTCTTCTCTCCTACTATAGTTCAAATTCATCTTCAAACAGCACTTCTACGCTCAACTTAAGTGCGTAACAATACTACATGCCCATTTTGGGCATGTTACTTTTTATTTACTCCTAAACAGATAGAATTCTAGGCATGTTGAAACTACTGATGATAGAAGATGATAAAGAGCTGGCACAATTGTTACAAAAGCGTCTCCTCAAAGATGCCGTTGAGGTAACAATAGCCTTAGCGCCGCTTGAGGGTTTAGAGCTTTTTCGAAATCAAAAATTTGATTTGTTGATTCTTGATCTCTCACTGCCTCAGATGGACGGACTTACAATCTGCCGTCTTATTCGCCAAGGAAGCACTATTCCCATTATTATCTCTTCGGCACGCTCAAGCATAGAAGATAAAAAGACGGCGTTTGATTATGGGGCGGATGATTATCTTCCAAAACCATATAACCCCGATGAGCTGTTATTTCGCATTGATGCGATTATGAGGCGTATGAACCCTGAAATTTCTAAAGCAAATACGCCTTTTCATGTAGACGAGGGTGCACATGAGATTATGAAAAACTCATTGCCTCTGCGTATAACGCCTGCCGAGTATGAGATACTCTCCTATATGATTCAAAAAGCAAGAACAGTCATCTCTCGTGAAGAACTTTTAATGAATATCGGCTCTATAAAGTATGAAAGCTCTCTAAAAAGCATTGATGTCATTATGGGACGAATCCGCCAAAAGATAGGAGATGATACAAAAAATCCCCGATACATTCTCACTGTACGAGGTATAGGATATAAATTTGTCAATCAATAAACACTCTGTGCTTACCATTATAAGCCTCTTTTTCCTCTTTATCTTTACTCTTATAAATGCTCTTTTTTGGGTTGCTTTGGAGTACACACAAAAGCGTCATGAAGAAGAGCAACTGAGACGATTTTTTCTCGCCGAGAGAGTTATACATGAGAGAGACGAGACGACTTTAAAACATCTTATGATACGACCCTCTTCGATGTCGTCCGCAACTCTGCTTGAAAAAGGAGAGGTGATTCTTGAACTCCCTTTTGCAAAAATGCTAAAGTATGGCGGAAAGAGTTTCTTTATCCATCTTCCACCGCCAAGGCCGCCTTTTGGTTTTAAAGAGCCTCATCCTGATTTTATACCGCCGCCTAACTTTAGGGGTGGTGAAGTGCTTGAAGATATTTCAGAGCAAGACTTTTTTTTACTTTGGGCAGTAGTAGCAGGAATTGATACGCTTATCTTAATATTTTTTGCATATCTGTTTAGAAAACTGCTTCCGCTCTATCGTCTTAAAAATGCTATCCGTATGTTTAAAGAGGGAGATATCTCTTTGGATGCGCCCTCAAACGGCAAAGATGAGATTTCAGAAGTTACAAAAGAGTTCAATCTTGTACTGGAAAAAATTGCATCAATGAGAGAAGCACGAAGTCTCTTTTTACGCAATGTTCTTCATGAACTTAAAACGCCTATTATGAAAGGATCTCTCACATGCGAGTCTCTTGAACCAAGCCATGAGCAAGAGAGGCTGGGTAGGATATTTGTTAGAATGAACTATCTTCTTGACGAGTTTGCAAAGATAGAACGCTTCAGCAGCGGAGCATGGAGTTTGAGCCGTGTGGAGTACCGTTTTGTCGATATACTTGATCATGCATACGATTTGCTGCTATGTGAAAGAGATACTTTTACTCTCAAAGGAGAGGAGTCTGGACTGATAATCTGGGTTGATTTTGAACTCTTTGCCATTGCTATTAAAAATTTGCTTGATAATGCTCTTAGGTACGGCAAGGAAAAACCGACGGTTGTAATCTCTATCGATTCAATCAAAATTTATAGTCTCGGCGATGAAATACCGGAGGCAAAAAGAGATTTTTCAAAGCCCTTTAACCGTGCTTATGAAGGCTCGTCTGCGGGACTGGGGTTAGGGTTGTATCTTACAAATTCAATAGTACAAAAACATGGTTTTACTCTTAAATACTTCTATCAAAATGGATTGAATTGTTTTGAGATTTTCTATAATTTTAAATAAAAGAGGCTATATTACAGTTATGAAAACGCAAACTAAATTTTATTTCACTATATTTTTACTCGTTGGTACTGCTCTAAATGCACAAGATGTCCAGCTGCTATCTGAGGAGAAACAAAATCTTCTGCATCAACAGCAAAAACAGTATGAAGCAGCGCATGAAAAACTGCGAGATAACTGGATAGCACCGCTCAATCTCAGCGGCTCGTATGGTTACGATAAAAGCGCAAATGATACTCGCGGCGACATGAAAAAAATCTCAGCTTCCATATCTCAGGATATTTTTCGCTCAGGAGGAATCACATATCAGATTAACTATGCCGATGCGAAAAAGAGAGCCGATGAGATAGGGCTGAATCAGCAGATTGCCGCTTTAAATGAGGAGCTGTTTACCGCACTTCTGAACTACAAAAAAAACGGTTATGAGTTGGAGCAAAGCGGCAAAAGACTTGCCAACTACGATATTGAGATTTTTATAAAACGACATCTTTACGATGCAGGCAAAGCAGATATTACCGAGCTTAACAATGCGCTTATGAGTAAAAGCAGTGAGCAGAAAAACTATGTTTCGCTTGAGTATGCCATGGCAAAAGCACGGCTAGATATTTCAAAACTCAGCGATATAGATCCGGATTCTTATCCTCTTTACTCTTTTGATTTGGTTGATGAGAGAGAGTATCTTCAAAACAGTTTTGATTTGCGTTATGCCCGTGCCCAAAGCCAAACTTATGAGCATCTCTATCAAGTGACAAAGAGCAGCTATCTTCCCTCCATCGCCCTAAACGGCTCTCTCGGGTATCAAAATTATGACTCAAAAGAGCAACTAGGCGGATATAACGGTGATTTTTACAGTGCCGGAATTTCAATCAATCTCCCTCTTGCCTATAACGCTTCTGCCGCTAAAGAGGAGGCTAAAGCGATTTATTTAAAACAAGCCGCCGATACTCAAGATAAAGAGCGCGGAATGAGAGCATCCTACTTGCAATCTATCGAACTTATAAAAAGCTACAGCCGTTATATAGAGATTACTTCAAAAAACCTCTCTCTTTATGATGACCTCATAAGCGTTATCCGAGCAGGCGTAGAGTCCGGATATAAGACCGGATATGATTTGCAAACCCTAAAAAATTCCAAAACAATCGATGAGTACACCATTAAGATAAATGAGATAAACATACAACTTGAACTCTCAAAACTACATTTTGCCACGAGCGCAAACAAGGAGACAAAATGATTCCATCAACAGATGCTATACAAAAAACACTCTCTCAAGGCTCCAAAAAATCTTCTAAAAAATATATTTGGATAGCAGTTTTCCTGCTTCTTCTTTTGGGCGGAGGCATATATTATAAATTTTATAGCAAAAAAGATATCGTCTCCTATCAAAGCGTACCGGTCGAGTTAAGGAGTCTCACGACAACCGTATCTGCAACAGGAAATCTTGAACCGACAAACAGCGTTGATGTGGGAATCGAGGTCTCGGGAACTATCCGTGAAGTTTTAGTTGATTTTAACAGCCGTGTAAAAGTCGGACAGATTATGGCAAAACTCGATACTACCCGTCTCGGTTCTTCCGTTGCAAGTTCAAAAGCGGCTCTCTCGCGATATAGAGCCAATGTGGCAGAAGCTAAAGCATCTCTGGTATATGCACAGAGCGAGTGGGAGAGAGTAGATAAAATGTACACTTCAACACTCGGCAACTATCCGTCAAAAAAAGAGTTAGATGAGGCTGTATCTTCGATGGAGAGAGCCAAAGCTCTACATGATGCGGCAGTTGCTCAAACAAAACAGGCATCTGCGGAACTGACGGCAAATGAAGACAATCTGCACAAAGCTATCGTCGTCTCTCCCATAAACGGTATTGTCTTAGAGCGTAAGGTTGAGCCGGGGCAAACCGTAGCTGCTACGATGCAGACGCCGATTCTTTTTAAAATGGCAGAGAATCTCACAAAAATGCGTGTAATCTTGAGTGTTGATGAAGCTGATATCGGCGAGGTGCGTGAAGGGCAAAAAGTTCAATTTACAGTCGATGCCTATTCGGATAAAAAATTTAGCGGCACCATCACACAGGTTCGCCTAAACTCTGAAATCATCAACGGAGTCGTGACTTATGATGCGGTTGTTGAGGTTGATAACAGCAACTTATTGTTACGCCCTGGAATGACGGTCTCGGCTTCCATCACTACGGGAGTTTTGGAGAATATGCTTTGCGTGCCTAATGCGGCGCTTCGTTTTACACCGCAAGAGAGCCAAAAAGAGAGTGAAAAAAAGGCTAAAGAGTCTGCACAAACATCGCATGTATGGGTATTGCAAGAAAATAAACCTCTAAAGGTAGCACTTAAGAGCGGGAAAAGCGACGGTGCATTTACAGTTGTTAGCGAATCGACTTTAAAAGTCGGAGATAACATTATTATCGGAATAAACAAACCATGACACAAGAGATGAAGAGGTCTGTTATCGAACTTCGTGAAGTCGTTAAATCGTACGGAGAGAAAGAGGCTACAACTTATGCTCTTAGAGGTGTAGATTTAAAGATTACACAAGGGGAGTTTGTAGCGATTATGGGTCCGAGCGGTTCAGGAAAATCAACGGCGATGAATATCATCGGCTGTCTTGATACTCTTAGCAGCGGCGAATATCTTTTCGGCGGAGTCGATGTGGGAAATCTTTCGCTTGATGAGAGGACGCTTCTTCGTCGCAACTACATCGGTTTTATTTTTCAGGGATTCAATCTGCTGGGTAAAACGACTGCGGTCGAAAATGTGGAGCTTCCTCTTCTTTATAGAGGATTTCCTGCTCACAAGAGGCGTGAAATGGCAATGGAAGCTCTAAAAAATGTGGGACTGGAGGATGTGGCACATCACACTCCGGGGGAGCTATCAGGCGGACAGCAGCAGCGTGTCGCCATTGCACGGGCGATTGTAACGGATCCGTTTATTCTATTAGCCGATGAGCCGACGGGAAATCTTGATACCGCTAAAAGTATAGAGATTATGAATTTATTGCAGTCGTTTAACAAAGATAAGGGGATAACCATTATCATGGTAACCCATGAAAAAGAGATGGCGGCATATGCTTCTCGGATTATCCGTTTCCGTGACGGCGGAATTGACAAAACTTATGAAGAGAAGATAACCACATGATTTGGAACGCTTTTTTACTGGCACTTAGAGAAATCCGCAGAAGTGCCATGAGGTCGGCTTTGACAACGCTTGGAATCGTCATAGGGATAGCATCTGTTATTGCCATGGTAATGTTGGGCGATGCAACAACCGCTTATGTAACGCAAAGCATATCAAAACTGGGTACGAATATGCTCATGGTAATTCCGGGGCAGGAACGCAAAGGACCGCCGAGCAGCAACCTTACGGCAAAACGATTTACACACAGCGATGTTGAGGCGATAAAAAAGGAGATAGGAAATATTCGCGGTGCGGCACCTGTAGGTTCAAGCACGATTCGCGCAGTTTACGGCAATCAAAACTACTCAACAACCGTTGAAGGTAGCGATAACGACTATTTTATCGTCAAAGATTGGGTTTTTGCGTCGGGGAGAAATTTCAGCGAGGCTGAACTTCGAGGCGGGAAAACGGTATGTGTTATCGGAGCGAGTGTAAAAAAAGAGCTTTACGCAGAGCAAAATCCGATAGGAACTTCGCTGCGGTTGGAAAACTTTTCTTGCGAAGTTATAGGGCTGCTTGAGTCCAAAGGTGCGGCGATGTTCGGGATGGATCAAGATGATATTGTAGTTACCCCTATTCGGATGTTTCAACGCCGTATCAGCGGAAATCAGGATATTGCCAGAATTATGATTTCGGCAAATAGTTCATCGGTAATAGAAGATGTAAAATCCTCTACAACACTTCTTATGCAGGAACGCCGCCGTATTTCTCTTAATGAAGATAACGATTTCCATGTACACGATATGCGAGAGATGGTTCAAACACTTTCATCCACGACACAGATGCTGACAATTTTGCTCGGAGCCGTTGCGGCTATCAGTCTGCTTGTAGGCGGTATAGGGATTATGAATATCATGCTTGTTTCAGTGACAGAGCGAACTCGTGAAATCGGGATACGCCTTGCTATCGGTGCAATGGAGAGGGAGGTTCTACTTCAGTTTTTGGTTGAGGCGATAGTTCTTGCTTCACTCGGCGGAATCATCGGTATCGTTTTGGGGGTCAGCGTTGGAGTCGGAATCAGTCTATTCTTTGAACTTCCTCTGATTTTCAACACCCTTATCGTTATCATCGCTTTTTTATTTTCTACCTTAGTGGGGATAGTTTTTGGCTATTTTCCGGCACGAAAAGCGGCTCGTCTAAATCCTATCGATGCACTTAGGTATGAATAGCAATGGAATAAGTTTTGCTCCACATTTTTTATCTTAACTTTTGTACACATATAAAGGAGAAGTTATGAAAATAGAGAATTTTGCACTTAATCTTCACTCTGAATCATCAAAGAGCAGCAGCACCACAATCACAACTTTCGTTGGTGAGCTGGAGTCTCAAAATACCAAACGCCTAGAAGAGGCAGAGGCTCTGGACAGGCAGGTTGAATTTTGCAAACGGCTTGAGTTTGAGCTGATTGGACAGCTTATGTCTGCGCTAAACATGAAAGATTATTCAAAAGAGTATTATAAGTTTAAAGAGATGGATGTAAGCGGGTTAACAAGCCGCGAGGTCTCAGTGCACAAAGAGTACAAAGAGTCGCAAAAACTCGATGTCAGCATGAGCGGTTTTATTCAAACATCTTGCAAAAAAATTGAGATAAATATCGATATCTCGATGTCACACTCTTTTGTTTCAAACAATGAGATTATAAGACAGCAGTTTTATGACCCTCTGGTTCTTAACTTTGACGGGGAGTTGCCCAGCCTTGATACTCAAAACTTCTCTTTTGATATAGATGCAGACGGCGAGTGCGACCAGATATCGATGCTTAAGGGCGGAAGCGGTTTTTTAGCGCTTGATAAAAATAAAAACAATAAAATCGATGACGGGCTTGAACTCTTTGGCATGCAAAACGGAAACGGGTTTGCAGATTTAAAGAGGTATGACAGCGACAACAATAACTGGATAGATGAAAATGACCCGATTTTAGACTCTCTTCGTATCTGGGTAAAAAACAGTGATGAAGAGCGTCTTGTTACCCTTGGAGAAGTCGGTATAGGCGCTATTTATCTTGGCAATACAAGCGGGCAGTTTGATATTAAAAATGAGAAAAACGAGACACTCGGGCGCATAAGAGCAAACGGACTTTTTCTTAATGAAGACGGAACAAGCGGAGTAATGTCTCAAATAGATTTCGCACGAAAGAACAAAGAGGTAAACAAACCGCTGGACTCTTCGCCGCTGAATGAGTTTTTGAAGATAGTGTAAGTGGTCTCCCCACGAGGAATCGAACCTCGAGCTATCCCTTAGGAGGGGACTGCTTTATCCTGTTAAGCGATGAGGAGAGATAAATAAAGACGAGATTTTACCACTATAAGCTTAATAGAGTTCTTGTACAACGATACAATGGGCAGTTTTTTTATACCCAATTATCAAGTTTTATATTTTCAACCCTCTTAAACTCTTTTGTATTGTTGGTAATAAGTATCATATTTTGTGAAAGCGCATGTGCAGCTATCATCATATCAAGCCCGCCTATTACCTCTCCTTTTTTTTCGAGCTGAGCTCTCATTTTTCCATACTCAATCGATGCTTTAAAATCATACTCCAAAATATCAAAAGGTTTTAAAAAGTGCTCGAGTGCTAGGAGATTTTTTTCAATATATTGACTCTTATACACTCCATAATAAAGCTCGCTTACGGTTATTGTTGAAATTGCCAAATCCCCGATATCAAACTCTCTAAGCTTCTCTCTTACGCTGCTTGGCTTATTTTTAATAATATATATACAAATATTCGTATCTAGCATACATCTGCTCAAAACAGACCCTCTCTCTCTTGTGCAGGTTGCTCTCTTGTTAGCATAAAATCATCTGAAAACTCATTTAATCTTTCAAACATATGATCCCATACGCTTTTATCATGTTTTGGCATCAATATAACGCCATCTTCAATTTTTTTTATAAAGAGCTCCTCTTGATTTTCAAAACGAAACTCTTTTGGCAATCTAACTGCTTGGCTCTGACCATTTTTAAATAATTTGGCTACCGCTGTCATGTTAAATCCTTTTAAATATATATTTTAAAGTATATACTACATTCATTATTTTGTCAAGCAAATATGCTGTTTCAATTTTTTTCCCCATTATATACCATTATGTCTTGTGAATATTTCAGGGAATTATCATTATTTATTTGATAGTATTAAAGATTATGCAAATATATGATTATTTTGGTGTTAAAAAGATATTTAAGAAACGGATATAAAAATTTGTTTCGATTTTTATAATTTAAAGAGGATAGAAAAAATGAAAAATAAATCAAAAATATCGGCAGCAGCTTCACTATTACTACTCTCATCTTCACATCTCTACAGTGCTTCTATAAATGGTCTTGGGGATTTAACAGGTGGGATTTTTAAGAGTGAGGCTTATGCTATAAGCGCCGATGGAAGCGTAGTGGTAGGATATAGCCGTTCAGCCGATGGAGATGAAGCCTTTCGCTGGACAGAAGCAGGTATGATTGGTCTTGGAGATTTAGCAGGTGGGATTTTTAAGAGTGAGGCTTTTAGCGCGAATGCTGATGGAAGCGTAGTAGTAGGATATAGCCGTTCAACTGATGGAGATGAAGCCTTTCGCTGGACAGAAGCAGGTATGGTTGGTCTTGGAAGTCTGGCAGGCGGCTCTTATAGTTATGCTTTTGATGTTAGTGCTGATGGAAGCGTAATTGTTGGACATGGCGATTCTGCTATGGGAGACGAAGCCTTTCGCTGGACACAAGCAGATAACATGCTTGGTCTTGGGTATTTAGCAGGCGGCGGTTCTTATAGCTATGCCTCCAGTGTCAGTGCTGATGGAAGCGTAGTTGTCGGGTATGGTGACTCTGCCAATGGAGACGAAGCATTTCGCTGGACGCAGGCAGATGAAATGGTTGGTATTGGAGATTTGGCAGGCGGTACTTTTTATAGTGCAGCATATGCCGTTAGCGCTGATGGAAGCGTAGTTGTTGGAGAGAGTCATTCAGAGAATGGGTATGAAGCATTTCGCTGGACAGAAGCAGGTATGATTGGTCTTGGAGATTTAGCAGGCGGTGCTTTTAATAGTTATGCCGTAGGAGTCAATGCCGATGGAAGTGTAGTTGTAGGTGATGGCACTACAGGGAGCGGAAGAGAAGCATTTCGCTGGACACAAGCGACAGGTATGCAATCTTTGAACGAATGGTTAGCGGAGGATGGTTATACCTTAACAGGCTGGAGTGGTCTCGGTGCAACCGGAGTTAGTGACGATGGAAATGTAGTCGTTGGGTATGGTAGTTCATCTAATGGGCTGGAAGCTTTTATTGCAAGAGGTGGGAGCGGACTTATAGGTCTTACCACTTTAATAAACTCTATTGCAAGTGTTAGTAATATGACTACGCAAGGGATAAATCTAGCTCAAACTGCACTACATGGAGCACATGGACACCCTGGAGCAAACAGAGCAATAGATGACAAATACTATATGTGGCTTGCAGGAGATTATATTCGTGATAAACGATATGACTCCAAAGACGATTTTTATCTTGCCGAAATCGGCGTGGGATATAGTTATAATCAAGATATAAAATACAGTATTGCTTATGGAAGAACTAGTGGGGAGAGCGATCTTTTGTATAACGGTAAAAGTGAGGCAGACGGGTATTATGTAGCTATTGATACAGACATAAAATTTCTCACACAAATACCTCTGTATGCTACTTTGACTTATCTTTATGGTAAAAATGATTTTGACATCAAACGAGGGTATGAAAATGCCGGCAACTTAGATGCCTCTTATGCCGGCACAGATCAAAAAATAGAGGCTTTTAGAGCAAGACTTCAATGGCATGCAAAAGAAGACTTATTTCACCCTTATGTAGAATACAATCATATTAAATTAAAAACAGATGGATATACTGAAATAAGCGGAGGATTTCCAGCACAATTTGATGCATATAAAGAGAGTGTAACCGATTATCGATACGGTATTGATTCCAACTTTCAACTCAATGAAGACAATAGACTTATAACAACTTTAGAAGGGGTTCATAGAACAGATAAAGAAGCTAATGGTATAAGTGGGGAGTTGATTGGTTTGCAATCATTTCAAATAAATGGGGAAAAGTATAAAAGAGATTGGATGAGAGCAACTCTTGGAATTGAAAGCACATTCGACATAGGAAGATTTACTTTAACATTAAACGCTTCAACCAAAGGAGCAGACCCCCAATTTTGGAGCGGATTTAATTATACGGTGGCGTTTTAATAAATTAGATGTAATAAAGAATTACATCCAATCTAACTCGTATTTACGCATAATTCAAGTATAATTTCAAAAACCAACCAAAGGCTTTCTCATGGCAAAATATCCCACATTTTTAGAGCAGTTTCGCTCTTTTTGTTTTCAAAATAAGCCGCAAGAGCTTGAGCAGGCGATAGAGTATTTTTCTGTTTTTGGCGGGACAAGCTGGAGTGTTGATATGACTAAGAGCCTTGAGGAGCTTATAGAGAGCAAGGTTTTAAAAAACTATACCTACATTCACGGTGATATTACAAAGATTACGCAGAGCGACAAAGTGAGTCACTCACTTCTTAGTGCCGTTGCAATGGGGGATGGGAGAGTTCACTCTGCGCTAAAGAGAGCTCGCATATCAAGAAATGAGGGCGAAAATGCCATTGACGCACTTTGCAGTAAAAATCTCCTAAAAACTGAATTTCCGCTAGAATCTCCGCCTGATTCAGATGAAAAGATTGATGAGAAGCTAAATTTCAACACCCCTTTTATGCGTTTTTGGTTTGCATTTGTTTCTCCGTTTTTTAAAACCATAAAAGAGGGTGATTACAAAGAGGCAAAAGAGCAGTTTAATAACCGCAAGAGCGAGTTTTACGAGCTTACTTTTAAAAAGCTCTCAATGGAAGTTATGAAAAAAAGCTTCAAAGATGACCCTATCGCAGAGATAGGAAGCTATTGGGACAGAAATACACAGATAGACATTCTGGCAAAAACCGCTTCTGGAAAAATCATTGCGGGAATTTGCAAATACTCAAATTCCAAAGCAAAAAAGAGTGAACTTACAAGATTAAAAGAGCAGTGTGATGCGGCAGAGCTTACGCCGGATATCTCCGTAATTATCTCAAAGGGCGGTTTCTCAAACGAGCTAAAAGCCCTTAAAAGCGAAGATGTAAAACTGTTTGCTCTTAAAAATTTTAAAACGCTTGTGGAAGATTTGAGCGAAAAAGATTTTATTGAGTGCGTAGGAAAAAAATATTAACAATTTAATAAATTTACTAACCAAAAAAACGGCTTTAAAAAAAGAGCATATAGAAAATATTTTAAAGCTTCTTGACGAGGGTTCGACGATTCCTTTTATAGCCCGATACCGCAAAGAGATGACGGGCGGAGCAGATGATGAAGTGCTTCGTGAGTTTGAGACAATTTACATAAGTGCCAAAAAACTCTTAGAGCGAAAAGAGGAGGTCTCAAGGCTCATCGCCGAGAGAGCAATTTTGAGCGAGGCTATCAAAAAAAGCATAGATGAAGCGGATAGTTTGCGCGTTTTGGAGGACATCTACCGTCCATACAAAGAGAAAAAAAACTCCCGTGCCGCAACCGCCATAGAAAATGGGCTGACACCGCTTGCTAACATTTTAGAAAAAGCACAGTTGAGTATTGAGGAGTTTAAGGCAAAAGCCAAGGAGTTTATAAAAGGCAATGTTGCCTCTGTAGATGAAGCCATTTCCGGTGCGCAGGATATTTTAGCTGAGCGTTACGCCGATATGCCTCGCGAGCGTGAAGCCATCCGTAGCAATATGCTTCGCCAAGGCATTTTAGAGATTAAAAAAACAAAGAATTTCGACGAAAACGGCACTTTTAAAAACTTTGCCGGTAAAAGTGAAAAAGTCGCCTACATTCCGTCTCACCGCTATTTAGCTGTTATGCGCGGAGTTAACGAAAAAGAGCTATCAGTAAAGATAGCCGTTGATATAGAGCGAATCGAAGCAAACATAAGAGAGTACAAAATTCCCCGCAATGCTTCAAGTTCAAAAGAGCTGCTTTTTGAAGCATACAGAGACGGATTAAAACGCCTTATGCTTCCCTCAATCGAGAGAGAAGTGCACTCTGAGTTAAAAGAGCGAGCCGACATAGCGGCAATATCTGTTTTTGGCAAAAACCTAAACCAGCTTCTTATGACTCCGCCGGTAACTAAAAGAGTTATCTTAGGAGTTGACCCCGCATTTAGAACCGGATGCAAACTAGCCGTCATAGATGAGAACGGAAATTATTTGGAGTCGTGTGTTATCTACCCGACAGAGCCTCAGAAAGATTATGAAAACTCCAAAAAGAAGGTGCTTCTTCTTACAAAAAAGTATAACATTACCGGCGTAGCTATTGGAAACGGAACAGGCTCAAGGGAGACTCAGGAGTTTTTTGCACGACTTAACAGAGATGAGAATGCGAAACTAAACTATACGGTTGTATCAGAAGCCGGTGCTTCAGTTTACTCCGCTTCAAAGATAGCCTCGCAGGAGTATCCAAACCTTGATGTAACAATAAGAGGTGCTATCTCAATAGCGCAGAGGCTTCAAGACCCGATGGCTGCACTTGTTAAAATAGACCCGAAAAGTTTGGGTATCGGGCAGTATCAGCACGATGTTGACCAAAAACTTTTAGAGAAAAAACTGACCGATGTTACGCAAGACCTAGTAAACCGCGTCGGTGTTGACATAAACTCGGCATCGGCTTCGCTTCTGGCTTATGTAGCCGGAGTTGGGGCAAAAGTGGCTCAAAATATCATCGCTTTTAGAGAAGAAAACGGTGTGTTTAAGACTAAAGAGCAGCTCTTAAAAGTAAAAGGTTTAGGTAAAAAAGCTTATGAACAGGCTGTCGGATTTATCCGTATCAAAAACAGTAAAAATATTTTTGACAACAGCGGAATTCATCCTGAGAGTTATGAAGTTGCGAAAAAACTTATCGGTTTGGATTTGGCAACTATTGATATCAAGCAAAAATCTGCGGAGCTTGGCGTTGGAGAAGAGACGCTAAAAGACATCATCAAAGAGCTGCAAAAACCAGGATTTGACCCAAGAGAAGAGTTGCCGCCTATCCCGTTTAAGGACGGCATAACGGATATTAAAATGCTAAGTGTCGGGAGTTTTGTCTCAGGCGTTGTCAGAAATATTGCCGATTTTGGCGCATTTGTGGACATTGGGCTCAAAAATGACGGCATGATTCACATCTCAAAAATGAGTCCGACCAAAATTTCACATCCGCTTGAAGTTTTATCTCTAAACCAATATCTGCCTCAAATAGAGGTTGTCTCAATAGATGAAGAAAAAGGAAAAGTCGGACTTAGTCTGATATAAAACATAATGAAACCAACACTCTATTTTCTAAGGTCTTCAGAGCAAAAAATTGCAACCGATATGCTCCACTATGCCTACCGTCTTGATGAGGCGAACAAAAAACTCCAAGATTTTCCGGAGCTTGACATCTACTGCAGATTTTACGGATTATCCTCAAAAGATCTCGGACTTTATGCTCTAAGTGAGCATAAAATCGCAGGCGGTGCTTGGATACGACTTTTAAAAGAGGACGACAAAGCAAACGCTTTTATAGATGAGGAAACGCCAATCTTAACAATCGCGGTTATGCCTGAATTTAGAAATCAAGGCATCGGCTCTGCAATGCTGGAACAGCTATTTTTAGAAGCTGGCGCGGTTTTTGAGAGAATGAGCGTTAGTGTTTTAAATAATGAAAAAACAGTCGGTTTTTTTAAAAAACATGGATTTGTAGAAGTTGAAAACTCTTTTAGAAAAAGCCCTGTTGACGAAGCCGAAGTTATAACTATGGTAAAAGAGCTGCCAAAAGAGAGGGTTGTGCGACCGACTGACGGCTACGACCCTCGAAAATGGATGGATTGAAAAGCTTAAAAACGAAGCATCAAACCTGCGTAAAATCCAGAGAATTCGATATCTAGTTTTGCATCAACATCGCTTTCGTCAATATCTAGCTTTTGAACTCTATAGCCTACCTCTAAAGCAGGTTGAATAGCAGGAGTAAAATCAAAAGTGTAATCAACTTTTGCCCTAACATCATAAACGGTAGAATCGCCCGTTGTGATGTACTTTATATCAGCCTCAAGACCGATATCGGTT
>Ga0156164_160_pt1 | contig 84182 bp, 82 predicted proteins | sample RifCSPlowO2_12_FD_107817 | JGI IMG/M metagenome (GOLD analysis project Ga0156164, IMG submission 107817) | Sulfurimonas sp. RIFCSPLOWO2_12_36_12 | reverse complement strand
CGGTTTCATTAAACATAACACCCATATTACCGGACTCAATCGGATTTCCGTTTTCATCCAATGCAGGAGGTATCGGAAGTGCCGGCGGAGTTCCAGCCGGAACCTCATACTCAGGCGAAAAAGTCTCAATTAATGGACCTGAATTTAAGTTTGCTTTGATAGTAACATTCTGTGTTGCACTCGCAGGAGTTGTTAGTCCCGGAGGTATATTTATATTTGTAATAGGTGCTGTTGCATCAACATAACCGGTTGCCGAATCTCTAAGCCAGCCTTGTACAATAAAGCCGTTATTATCAACAAAGTTTCCGCCGGCATCAAATTTAAAATCCCCTGCACGAGTGTATTTATAGGTATTTCCGCCATCCGGAGAGATGATGAAAAATCCATCACCCTGAATAGCAACATCCGTATTTTTGTCTGAATTTTGAACTGAACCTTGAGAAAATATACGAGTCATCGAGCTTACAGTAGCACCAAGACCTACTTGAACAGGGTTTTTACCGCCAAGTTCTCCCTGAGGAGCTGTTGCTATCGCTCTTGTTTGAGCAAGAAGATCTGAAAAGTTGGCACGAGAGTACTTAAAACCTACTGTATTAACATTTGCAATATTGTTTGATTCCACATCCATCGCAACTTGGTGCGACTGCAGTCCGGACACGCCGGCAAAAAGTGATTTTAACATGTTAAATCCTTATAATAAATTTAAACACAAAACGAAGCAAAGCGCTCGTTTAGTTACACCAGCCACTGAGGCACTGAACTTACCTCTTTCGAGATAAAATATTTTTAATTAGTAAAGATAAATAGCATTAAGTGTTCCAACTTAAACAATTTATTTATGCATGCTTAATGCTTTTTGCAACATTTCATCCGCTGTTTTTATGCACTTTGAGTTAGCATCGAATGCTCTTTGCATTATAATTATATCGGTCAATCCAACCTCCATTCTCACATTTGAGCCTTCAAGCTTGAAGTTTGTTATATCCGTTCCGATAATATTTTTTCCGTTTTCGTCTTGAAAAAATAGTGGTTTGCCGCTATTTGCAGATTCTGTAAATCTGGCTCCGTTTACACGCTCAAGTCCTCTGTCATTTTGAAAATGATATACGGCAACCGTGCCTACCGCGCTCTGCATACCGTTAGAAAAAGTAGCAATTACTTCTCCGTTTTTATTTATATCATATCCAAGAAGGTCTCCGGCATCCAGACCATTTGCCGAACTTGAACCACTAAACGGGTTACCCATTGAGATAATGCCATCATATTCACTTCCTAAATTTATTGCCACATTGGTACCGTTATTATCTATTGACGAGATAGTTGTTGAAATCAAAGCTCCTGCTTCATCAAAACTTACCACTCCGCTGGTTGAAGAGTAAATTTCTGTGCCATCCAAATTTTGAACAGTAGCACTTATATCCCATTGTGTTCCTGGAGAAACTTGAGGAACACTTTTTCTAAATTCAAGTCTTAAATTATTTTTATTATCTTGTGAATCAACAATCCCAGAGCTTATAACTTTTACTTCATCCTCAACACCTAAATTTCCGTAAAAATTTACCTCTGTTGTCGGCTGAGCAGGGAAAAGCAGAGTTTCCGGAAAACGAAGTTTTTCTTGAGCATTTGCTTCACCAAGTGAAACCTCTGAGAGCTGTTCCGTTAATACTCCATCACTAATGTTAGTGCCCATTGTTCCTAAAACATAATAACCGTCATTTGTCACTAAATCTCTATTTTTATCAAATACAAAACTTCCATCACGGGTATACATAGGCTTATCTCCGCCCTGTATACCAAACCAGCCATCACCTAAAATAGCCAAATCCGTACTTCTATCACTTAATTGAAAAACACCCCTGTTTTCATCCATATAAACACTTTTTAGTTGCGTACCGACACCGATGGTGCTATCTACGCTTGATAAACCTGCCGAAGTAACCAATGCATTTTCAAACATAGATGAAAATTCTGTCGTATATCCGCGAAATCCGATAGTGCTTGTATTTGCTAAGTTATCGGAAATTACATCAATACCATACTGATGTGTTTTGATTCCGTTTATTCCGGTATAAAAGGCTTGAGTCATCATAATAGCACCTCCTTCTTAAATTAATTGTTTAATAAACTTCAACTATTTTTGAAAGAGGCACATAACTTGAACCGACTTTAACCAGCGTTTCATTATTTTCAAATCTAACAGATTCAATCGGATAAGCACCGACTCTGCTCTTTAGAGAAGTACCGCTAGGGTTTGTATAAGAAGCGGATGCATAGTAAATTCCACTATCAAGAGTGTTACCACCGGAATCTGTTCCATCCCATGTAAATTTATACACACCTTTTGGATTGGTTCCGACATCCAGCGTTTTTAATACATTTCCATTCACATCTGTTATTTCTATATTTCCCTGCTGAACATCATCTGGAAAATACATCTCAAATGTAGTTGCAGAACCCTCTTCAAACACAACCGCGTTGCTGCCGATATCGGCAGTTTTTCCGATTGCGGATATAGTGCTAAACTGTTGAGACATGCCCAATGATGCAGCCAAATCGGAAAGTGCTTTATTTGTATTTTCACTAGCTTCTAGAGTTGCCAACTGTGAAGTTTGGCTCAAAATCTTTTCACTGTCCATCGGTTCAGTCGGATCTTGATGCTGAAGCTCAACCAGCAAAAGAGTCATAAAATCATCTTTATCTAAAACTGTGTTATCTTTAGCTGTGCTTGGAGCAACATACTCAGCTGATGTCGCGGCATTTAAGCCTGTTGATGTGATTGCCATAACTTTTCCTTTAATTTATTTCATACCCTCAAGGGGCACCTAGTAAAATGAAGGAGACCCTCCATTTGTTTTAAACGATGCCGGAAGTAATTCCGCCATCTTCGCTAGCCGCTTGGGCACTGAAGCTTGCCTCATTCTAGGCAGATTTTTTATTTATGTATATCTTGGAACTATAATCTCTAAAGAGCTTAAAATCTCTTCACTTTTCTCTTCATTTTCAAAATAGTTATACTCAGCATGAGCTCTTTGCTCATTTTGTTTTTGCTGATGTTGCCCACCTGCATTCGCATCACCACTTTGTGAACCGTTACTAAAATTTAATGTAGCATTATTTATTCCACTGTTGCTTAACTGAACTTTTAGTTCATTTACATTCATCGACAATGTATTTATAGCCGTATTGTTTGAACTAATATTAACATGTAGATTTTTACCTCTTTGAACAATTGTTAAATCAATTTCACCCAAATTTTGTGGGTTTAGTTGTACTTTCACTCTAGTAAAAGGTGATCTGTAATCTTCTATAGCACTTTTAACATCAGCCGACAAATACTTAATCATCTGTTTTGCTTCATTTAATTTAACTTCAAAACTATCACTATTATGAGTTGTTAATAGTTCCATTTTATTTGATGATGTGCTTTGCTCGATTGATGGAGAGTCGCCTTGCAGAAGATGTTCCAGAGTTTTTGCGCCCTCAGTAGTAGCTGTCGGCGCAATGACGCTGGCAGTAGCAACTGAAAAGTCAGCAGTTAGGGCAGAATTATTTACAGACGGTTTTTCACCGCGAAGTAGCAATTTCAGCGTCTCATCTGCTCTCTCTTTAGATGTTTTTTGATCTGCCTTAAAAGAGCTGCCGTTCGCTTTTGCCTGAACTATCTGCTCTGTAGTAGTATGTTCAATTACACTCTGTGCTTTAAAGAGAGGTGTTGATTTTATCTCTTTTTGAACTTCTGTAAATTTTTCATTATTTTTAATCTCACTTTTTTCTACATTGGAAACCAATGCATTGCTTAGTGTTATATTTTTTTGCTTCTCTTCTGTTTCTGCTATTTTAGGTTTTTTATCTTGAACTATCTCTTTTGGCGCTTCTGTTTTTAACTCTTTTTCTAAAGATACTTTTTTATCTTGAACTGCTTCTTTTGGTGCTTCTAATCGCACATCTTTTTCTAAAGATGCTTTTTTATCTTGAACTGCTTCTTTTGGCGTTGTTACTTTAATCTCTTCTTGCTTCTCTGCTTTTAGAGTTTGCACCTTAACTTCGGCATGTGCTTTTACTTCTTCAAAGCTTATTTTGTTTATATCGATATCGAATTTTTTAGCAACCTCAACAAGAGCCTTAAGAGTATTTGGAAGCTCTTTTATCTCTGATTTTTTGTAACCATCGCTATCTTGAATTTTTTCTTTTAGATAATTTTTTGCTTCAGCCACCAACGCTTTTATCTCCACTTTTGTTAAAGCAGCGGTAAGTTTTGGATTTAATTCTAATGGTTCCCCGGTTTTGTTGGGAGTTAAATTTTCTTCATTTGCTAAAAGCAAAATGGGTGAATCTTTCTTTGAAGAGGCGGTTTTTGTAGTTATAACACTTTTTTCTTTACCCTCAAGTGCTAAAGTTGAAGAGCCATTTTGGATAAGCTTTGCATCTTTTTTATCACTCACACCCTTTAAGAGGTCTGAAAATGAGATAACCGGCTTATCCTTAGGAGTTGACAAGCTCAATGGCGAAGATGAAGATGAAGTTTTGCTGTTTTTCATATTTAATAAAACCACTACCTGCTCCTTATATACTTTTTTACAAAGATTTCAGAATTAGTAGCATAAATTATTCCACTATTAAACTTATTCAAAAGCTACCGATATAGTGCTTATGATTAGATTACTATTTTTATTATTCCCATTGTTATTAATTGCGCAAGTTCCGTTTGATATGTCGGCTTATGAGACGAAAAAAAGTGAAGCTAACCTTCAAGCTTCTAAAAATGTCAAAGTTACATGCAGGTTAGTGTGTGATAAGAAGGTGTATAAAGAGCAGAAAATATCCGATGCGATAGAGTTTTATAAAAAATCCAAAGATTATAAGTTTAATAGGGATTAAAACTATCTAGGCATCTCAAATCATTTTTATATGTTGCGCCAACGATGTCTCTTAGCTCTGAGATAAGAACTGCAGATTTCTCTCCATCAACCGGATAGCTAACCATAAATGAGTTTAAATCTTTGGCAAAAAACTCTACAAACATATTTTTTACAATATTTGCACCATATTTATCGGTATATGGAAGAACAAAAAAATAATCAGATTCATTACTGACAATTGAGTCTGAATTTCTAAGAATTTGTTCCAACGAACTGTCTATAACTGATTGCTTAACTGTAGAAAAATCACAATACAGTAAAGTAAAACTCTCGGCACGATTCTCATCAAGTCTCTGTGCCAAACCTATACTTAAATCTAAAAGTTGTCTGAAATTATCAAATCCAAAATGTATGCCGGCCATAATCTACTCCGAGTTTTAAAGTTTCAAAAAGTATATCCAAAAAAAATGAAAATAAAAATTGTTACATTATTGTATAAGGTTTTATCTCATCTCTTGAAGCAAAAGGTGTAGCTTGAAGCTCCTCTTTGTCATAAGTTAAAGTATAACTCGCATCCTTATCGCTTTTACAATATGTGAGAATTATTTTCGCCGCCAACTCTTTGTCTGCCGTTGTTGCACTCTTGCTCAGCATTGAATGTGGACCGGGTAAGCCGATTGCTTTAACATGATAATATTTATCGCTGTTTATATTTTGAAGGTGCTTATTCTCTTCCTGATTTCTTCCGACGACAAGCTTTGCGCCGTCACTTAAGCGCAGATGACGACCAAACTTCATTAAAGGAATATCTTTAACTTCAAATGTATCATACTTAATAAAGTCAAACATCTTTTTGGCAAAATTCTCATCAGTTAAAAGACAACCGCCTCCTGGGCTTTCAAAATTTTCCAAACCTATCTCTTTAACAAGCTCTAACTGTCTGTCGCGGCTTCTTCCGACAATCGCCTCGAGCTTCTCTCTATCAACCCAGCCATTTATCTCCGCAATTGTTGGCTCTAACGCCTTTGCCGAGAGTGGGCGAAGAAGCAGTCCGTTACAGTTGCTCTCATTTAAAACAGTCTGCATAGCATCTTTGTTTTGGCTCATTGGGCGTTGTCCTAAAACCTCGCCGCTTACCAAAAACGAAGCACCTTCCGCCTCCATAACTCTTTTTGCTACGGAAAACATTTTTGCATGGCAATCAATACATGGATTGAAATTTTTACCATATCCATGTTTTGGGTCAAAGAGCACATCTTGTAAGAATTCACTCTCTATATCTATAATTTTCAGCTGGGCCCCAACTTGAGAGCACATACTCTGCATATGCTCAAGTCTGTCTTTAGTGCTTCCAAAACCTGTGTTAATATTTACCGCCAAAACTTCTATGCCTTGGTCGATTATAAGCTTCATTGCTAAAGTTGAGTCTAATCCACCGCTAAATAGTGCGATTGCTTTCATCTTCTTCCTTATAAAATTGATAATTTAAATTGTAGAATTATACACTACTTATTTCTTCTTCCGCCAGAAGAGCCTCTTGATGAGCTTTGGGACGATTTAGCATTTCCTGCTTTGCCGCCGCCTGATTTGTTAGAAGGTCTTTGACCTTTTTGACCTCTGTTTCCACCCTGATTTATAGGCTCCGCTTTTATAGTCGGGTCCGGTTTAAAATCTTTTAGCCATACCTTCGGGATATCATTTTTTATCAACTTCTCTATGTTTGCAAGATACTCATGCTCATCTATACAAACAAGTGATATTGCTTCGCCCTCGCTGCCGGCACGCCCTGTTCGCCCAATTCTATGGACATAATCCTCAGGCACATTCGGAAGCTCATAATTTATTACATGCGGAAGCTGGTCTATGTCTATCCCTCTGGCTGCAATATCTGTTGCAACCAATACTCTTACTTCGCCGTTTTTAAAGTCCGCTAATGCTTTTGTTCTCGCATTTTGGCTCTTGTTTCCATGTATGGCAACGGCAGTTATTCCATCTTTTTCAAGCTGACCCGTAAGACGATTTGCTCCATGTTTTGTTCTTGTGAAAACCAATACTTGTTGCCATTTGCCTTCGTTTATCAAGTGCACCAAAAGCTCCCGTTTGCGAACCTGATCAACCGGATATACTGCCTGTTTTACGCTCTCTGAAGCTCTATTTGGGCGTGCAACTTCTATTAAAACCGGAGAGTTTAGCAGCTTGTCTGAGAGTTTTTTAATCTCATCTGAGTATGTAGCTGAAAAAAGCAGTGTCTGTTTCTGCTTTGGAAGAATTGCCAATATTTTTTTAATATCGTTTATAAAACCCATATCCAGCATTCTGTCCGCTTCATCGAGTATTAAAAATTCAACATCTTTTAAATCTATGCTTTTTTGTGAGATATGGTCCAAAAGCCTTCCCGGTGTCGCAATGACAATATCAACGCCCTTACGGAGTTGTGTAAGCTGCGGATTTATTTTGACTCCACCAAAAATTATTGCAGATTTAAATGAGAGATATTTTCCATAAACCTCTACACTCTCTCCGACTTGGGCAGCCAATTCTCTTGTGGGTGTCAAAATCAGCGCTCTTACACTCTGTTTTGGTTTTGTCGGTTTTGTTGTACTTAAAAGCTGAAGAAGCGGTAGAGTAAAACCTGCTGTTTTGCCTGTTCCCGTTTGAGCACCTGCTAAAATATCACATCTACTAAGTATCACGGGAATCGCTTGTTTTTGAATCGGAGTAGGCTCACTATAGCCCTGATCTTGAATAGCTTTTAATATAGGAGCTGATAAACCTAGTGTTGTAAATGACATTATAATCCTGAATTTAATATTAATACATAATAGCATAATTTATGCTAATGTGAGATATAATGTTTACTAAATATTTAAATACCCTCTTAGGACTCCCTATGTCAAACAATCAAATTTCCATAAAACACAATAAACACCGTGTTCATCCGTGTCCTAATGATAAAAAACTTTCGCTACTTACCCAATTGATAGCTCAAAACAGCGTCTTAAAAACAGTTGTAGCCGTGACAAATAATATTGAACTTATAAAAGAGGCTATAACGGCTGACAATGTTACCATTTTAGATGATGAAGAGTTGGCAAATTCGCCAGAATTAAAATGTGAACTCCTCATTAGCTACGATTTGCCCTCAGATGCGGTTACTTACATGTCAAGATTGGCTAAAACAACTGACAGTGCTATTGTTTTGCTAGATATAAGCGAACAAAAGCATCTCTACCCGATAGAAACTCTTCTCGGGAGGGTTATTAAACAGGAAATTGTTGTTGGTTTTGAATATGAGGAGCAAGAGAAGATGAGAATAGCTCCAAAACCGGCACCAAAAAGAGAGTATGCGTTTAATGCGGACTCTAGCGACAAACCAAAGTACGATAAAAAACCTTTCGAGAAGCCAAAATATGACAGACCGAAGCGAGAGGGCGAGAGTTCTGAACGCAAGCCTTTTGAAAAACCGAAGTATGATAAAAAACCTTTTGAGAAGCCTAAGTATGACAGACCGAAGCGAGAGGGCGAGAATTCCGAGCGCAAGCCTTTCGAGAAACCGAAGTACGACAAAAAACCTTTTGAAAAGTCTAGTTACGACAGACCTAAAAGAGATGGAGAAAGCTCTGAGCGCAAGCCTTTTGAGAAACCAAAGTATGACAAAAAACCAAATAAATTTTTAGGTAAAGATGAAAACGGAAAAGCAAAATTTTCAGGCAAAAGCGGAGAGAGAAATCACCGTCATGACGGCACTAAAAAAGAAGCTTACGAAGCACCAAAAAATGTCGGAAGAAAAATACCTATAAAAGCTCGCAAGCCAAAAGAGGACTCTAAGCCTAGCTCTTAAAGGCTACGAGTTCACCGCGTTTTAGCTGCGAAATTTTCCCTCTAAATTTACGGATGTAGAAAGCTTTTTCTTCAAAAGAGATTTCTGTTTGTAAATTTACCTTTTTATACTCTCTCTCATAATGTTTTGTCAAAAATGCAATAAGCTCAGCCTTTAGCGCCTCCTCATTTTTAAGCGGCTTTATCTGATCATCTACTGATATTGCCATAAGTTGCGGATGGTGAAATTCTCCTCTGAGTGCCAAAACAAACTCAACCGAGTGAAACTGCAAAAGCGATGGGTCTAAAACATCAAGTATCTGGTCTATAAACTCCGGATGTTCCAAAACAGTTTTAATAAGACTAAGCTCCCACATATCTTTGTGACGGCTGCTATCAATAAGCGGCTTATTATTGTTAGTGTTAGTGTTAGTTTGGTTAGTTAGTTTGACAAATGACGGACTTAGCCCTAATCTTGAAGCTAGATATGACTTGTACTCCTCTTGGAGCATTGGAGAGAGCGTTTTTAGATAACCAATTGCATCTTGCATACAAACTTCTCTTGCTTTTGGATCAGAGAGATTATATAGCGATAAAATTTCATCTAAAACAAACTCTATAAAAGGCTGAGGCTTTCTAAACATATTTGAAAGCTCTTCGACAGCGCCATTTTTTACCATATCTGCCGGATCCATACCATCCAAAAATATAACAACACCTCCGCTAAATCCGCCGGCACTTAAAAGTCTTGATGCTTTTAACGCGGCTGAGCGCCCTGCTTTATCCCCGTCATAAGCCATTATAACTTTTGGTTCCCCTTTTCGCAAAAGCGGCAGATGTTCAGGAGTAAGGGCGGTTCCAAGTGTTGCAACGGCGTTTGTAAAACCGGCTTGATGAAGCATAATAACATCAAGATAACCCTCTGTTATAACAATCTCTTTTGTTTTGTGAACACTCTGTTTTGCGTGATGATATGCGTATAAAAGTCTTGATTTGTTAAAAAAAGGGGTCTCCGGAGAGTTTATATATTTTGCCTGATGTCCGGTTATAGTTCTACCGCCAAAACCTATGATACTTCCATTAGCAGAGTGGATTGGAAATGTTATGCGCTCTATAAATCTAGCAAAGCTTCTTCCGCCCTCACTTCCTATAACTCCCATCTCTACTGCTTCATTCATATTAAAAAGTTGAGATTTTATATAATTTATTGTTGTGTTTGAGTCCGGTGCATAACCTATGCCAAACTTCTCAACACTGCTCTCGTAGATGCCGCGTTCCTTCAAATAAGAGAGCGCTTGTGGATTTTTTGTAAGCAGGTAATGGTACCACTCATTGATTTTTTCCATAAATCCGGAGCGAGGTTTAGAGTTTTTACTGTCACTATACGCGAGAGAGAAGTTATATGATGAAGCAAGTTTTTCTAAAGCTTCCGGATAGTTTAATTTTTCATACTCCATAGTAAACTTGATACTGTCTCCGCCGGCACCGCAGCCAAAACAGTGATATATCTGCTTTGATGGACTTACAACAAATGAAGCACTTTTTTCATCGTGAAAAGGGCATGGAGCCTTATAGTTTGCACCGGCTTTTCTGAGCTCAAGATATGAACCTACAACATCAACAATATCAAGGCGCGCCTTTAGGGCTTCTATGGAATCTTGGGTAATCATACGGGAATTATACAAAAATGTTAGTTAAAGAGAGTTTTTAAGAAGTTACATGCAGGTCACTAAAATAGGTCACGGTAAGACCTATTTTAGAAGGAGAAATAAAATTTTTAGATATTAATAGATATCTGTACTCGGATGATTCGGTTTATCAATCGGAGTATTCGTATCTTGAGTATCGTAATATACAATACCATCTGCTTGGAGGACACCCAACATTAGTACAACTGCTAAAATGATTTTTTTCATTTTGTTTCCTTTGGTAAGAACGCATTACGCTCTAAATTTTAAATCGGAGTAATTTTATCCGATTTAAGAACAATACTCCTTGATTTGTATCAATTTTAGAAATAATTTTACAAATTTATCTAATAAAATGTTATATGAAGATATTTGTGCTACAATTCTGGTTCAAATTTTGAAGAAAGTGGGTGATGTGATATGCCTGGTATAGTACTACGAAGTGATGACAATTTTGATGCATCTTACCGTCGTTTTAAAAAGCAGACTGACCGTAACTTAATCGTTACAGAAGCTCGTGCTCGCCGTTTCCATGAAACGAAAACCGACAAGCGTAAGAAGTTCTTAATAGCATCTCGTAAGAAAATGCTTAAACGTCTTTATATGATGAGACGCTACGAATCACGCCTATAGAACATAAGCCTTCGGGCTATGTTTTTTATCTATTTACAAAATAATTCCAATCCCTAAAAAACCATTCTAACTTTTACACCCACTAAAATAACCAGATTTTCATCTTAGTAGCTATACTCTTCCGTACATCTCATTATAAAACGACAAAGCGTGTCTATCACTCATCGAAGCTATATAGTCAGCTATCACTCTATGTCTGTTTTTTGTCTCTAATTGTTTGAAATAAAATTTTGGAAGCATTTTTGGTTCTTCGCTTAACCCGCTGTAAAGCCCTTTAATCGCCTGCTTGCCTGCAAACATCTTGGTCATAATATCTTTATGCTGATAAAGTTTTGTAAAAAGAAGCTTTTTAAGCTTTTTAATTTCAGACTCCAGCTTTGGCTCAAAGCCGATTGGCAATTCGCTTTTGCTATGAAGTGTGGCTGTACAAATCTTACTATTATCAACCTTATCTTTTGAGTACTCTATAAGCGAATAAACAAGATGATTAATCAGATGTGAGACAAAACGATATCTAAACATCTCATCCTCTTCCTCCGACACACCCTCATCTTTAACCTTTTTTAAAATCTCTTTTATTAACGCACTCTCTCTTAAATCATCAAAACTTATCAATCCAGAATTTACGCCGTCATCTATATCATGCGTTATATATGCTATTTCATCTGCTCTATCAACCACCATAGCTTCTATGCTCGGATGAGTCTCAAGATTAAACTGCTCATCAATTATGGAAGGCAGAAAACTTTTTTTGTACGGATAAGAGTGCTTAAGTATCCCCTCTAATGTTCCAAATGTAAGGTTAAGTCCACTAAAACCATTGTAACGCTTCTCCAGCGATGACACAACCCTGAAACTTTGAAAGTTATGATCAAATCCATTTATAAAACCATCATGTTTTAGGCATTCGTCAAGCGTATCTCCGCCAATATGCCCAAACGGTGTGTGCCCCAAATCATGCGCAAGAGCAATTGCTTCTGCCAAAGATTCGCTTAGACCCAAATGAGATGTGATGGAACGGGCAATTTGAGAAACTTCTATGGAGTGCGTAAGTCTTGTGCGAAAAAAATCACCCTCTTGATTTAAAAATACCTGCGTTTTATACTCCAATTTTCTAAAACTACCTGAGTGAATAATTCTGTCTCTATCCCTTGCATATGGGTTTCTAAAATCTTTGTCTATTTTGTAAAATCTATCGTGTGCTTCCATTTTAATACTACCTGCCTTTTATGCTTTTACTACTTGGTTTCTTCCGGCCTTTTTGGCTTTATAAAGAGCATTATCGGCTCTTTTCATTACCGCAAACGGATCTCTGTCTTTAGAGTTTCTTTGCACGACTCCGGATGAAATATTTATATATATTGTTTTGGAACTCTTCTTGTTTCTAACACTAAATGGGCTCTTTGCAATTGCGTTTCTTAAAATATCAGTATGTGTGTAGGATTCATTTACATCTTTTGATGGAAAAAGAAGCACAAACTCCTCTCCGCCATACCTATAAGCCTTTCCGCCTCCGCCGACGGCCGCCAACTTAGAAGCAACCATTTTTAAAACTTCATCGCCGGTATCATGCCCGTATGTGTCATTAAACTTTTTAAAGTGGTCTATGTCAATCATCGCAAGCGAATATTTCATACCTAGCTTTGCCATATCTTCGACCAAAGCTCTTCTTCCCGGCAGGGTCGTAAGCTCATCATAAAAAGCTAAGCGGTAAGACTCTCTGATTAGCAAAATAAATATTATCATACTTATTGCCAGCAGTGAAAGTTCATTGGCATGCGGGGTTTTTATAAAATAAAATCCCATATAAAAAGTTACTACAATTATGAAAAAAGAGCTATTGTAGAGTAAATACTTGTTGTACATTACCAAAATAGCAATGATAAAGAGTACAAAAATTGCAATTGCCACGGATAAATCTTGTAGCGGATAGAACGATATTGTAAAAAGTTTTATCTTTAAAATTGCGATTAAATCACCATTTGGGTAAACAATAAAATATGAGATAACCCCTATTTCTAATATAAAAAATAGTATCTTTAAAATACCCCAAATAGAGAAGAGTCCCCTCTCTCTCAGAGATAAAAATATGAGAAGATGCAACGGATAGAGCATTGAGACATAAAAAAACAGGTCGGTGGCTTTTTTTGCACTTAAATACAAAAATCCGACATGTATCAATAATAACGGAATAATTAGAAATATAAATCTATTTCTATTGAAATGCCATGAAACCCATAAAATAAGCGTGCTTATGGCATAAAAAAGATATGGGATAATATTGAATATAGCCTTCGGGATTTTAGTTTCATAAAGTGCCATAAATGCGAACACCAAAGATATCAAGAGCGGTATTGATATATTGATGGCTATAGATTTTAAAGGGTTCATACACACCTTTTATATAATATTTCTAAATATAAATCTCTTACGCTTTTTTCAAAAACTCTGTTTTTAAATAGATTTTAGTTCCGTTAACGCGGCCCTCTATGTGACCCTCTACATCTTGTGGAATCGTGATGTTTTTAACCAAAGTGCCTCTCTTTGCAGTAAAACCGGCACCTTTAACCTCTAAATCTTTAATGATAACAACACTGTCGCCGGCATTTAACACAACACCGTTGGAGTCTCTGACGACAACACTGCCTGTGGTGCTATTTACATTAGAATCAGCCCAGCTTTTAACATCATCTTCCATATAAATCATATCAACCAAATCTTCTCTGCCGAGTGCTTTCAATAGTCTATAACTCATAACCACAACAGCCGGAATTTCGCTCCACATGCTGTCATTTAGGCAGTTAAAATGCGTTTCGTCCATTTTATCTGGATTTTCTATCTGCTCTTTGCATACAGAGCATACATATACGGACTGTTCTGAACTTCCATCAGATGGCGCAACTTCTAAAACACTTAGCCCATCCACACTACCACAAAGTTCACATTTGCCGCCGCTTCTAGCTTTTAACTCTTTTTCTATGCTCATTCTTTTTTTCCTCTACTGTTTTTTAAACTCTATAACATCTTCAGGTATTGTAGAATCTTTTTTTGTTTTATCAAACGCTTTTTGCGCTTCCTCTTCATTGTAGTTTCTGCACTTTTCAATCATTTGTGGATCACTATTGGGTCCAATATTATCGCACATTGCAAAATTAAACTCAAAGTGCGAGCACCCGCTAAATAAAAAACTGCTTATTAAAATATATTTCCACATGGATTACCCTTTTTTGATTATTAAATCTAAATATTTTGACGGTGTTTTTCTCATCATCTCTTGAGCAAGCCATCTTATCTGAAAATAAGCGGCACCGCTGTCTCTTAGTGTAAAATAGTTTTTAAGACTTCTTAAATTAAATGTAACTACCATATCAACTTTTACATTATCGGTAATAATGTGTTTAAAAGCATCTCCGACATTTCGTTTCTTTTTTCCGGCTTCTAATGCTTCAAAAAGTGCTTCCGGATTACCGACAAACTCATCTAAAAGCGCCAGAGAACTTTTTGCAACCGCTATGTCATTAAAATCTTCTACTTTTTTTGATTGGTATCTCAATTTGTCATAAATCGTGCCAATCTCTATTTTGTTATACTCTTCATCAGATGTTACAAACATATCAAAACCCAAGACTTTATCTATAAAAAAGTTTTTATCTTGTCTTGTCTCTGATGCAACAAAGGCGTTTATTACAGAACTCATAGTATAACGGGTACTTCTGACGCTTATAGCTTGTATGCGATGTCTGGCATGCTCTTGAAGCACACCTCTACTGGTTCCTCTTATAAGAAAACTTAAATTTGCATGTTCTAAAATAGAGTGATGGAAATATGTCCAAGCCAAATCGTTTAAAAGATTTGAACTCTCTATCTCGTTTATTTTTTGACATGTAAAATCATCAGGCATACTGTTTTCAATATATTTAATAGCTTCATTTTCGCTATTTTCAAATGAATCGTAACAGGTTCTAGCCGCTGCTTCAGCCACGCCTATACCGGTATCCTGTATTAAAACTACTTCAGGTTTTGAATATTTTATGCCGTACATCTCTTCCATAATTTATCCTAACTTATATTAGCTATTATTTTACAATAAAAAACTTAAAGTGCATAAGCCTATTACTTCTGGATTCCATTTAAAATTGGAACAAAATCGCACTCTTCCAACTCCTCTTTTTGCAAAGAATTTCCCACTTTTCTAAAACGGGTAATTACCTGCTTTGCGCCAACTTGCATAGGAGCCACTAAAATTCCGCCCTCGCTTAGTTGCTCAAAGAGTTTTGCAGGTATCTCTTTTGCGGTAGCAGAAAAAAGTATTCTCTCAAATGGAGCATACTGAATCCATCCATTTTGCCCATCATCAAGTTTTGTATGAATATTGCCGATTCCTAATTTTCTAAACCTTAGTTTTGCTTCAAGAATTAACGGCTCAATTCTCTCAATCGTAAAAACGCCGCGAAAGAGATGCGATAAAACAGCAGCTTGATAACCGCTTCCGCACCCTATCTCTAAAACTCTATCTGCGCCCTTTGGTAGAAGATACTCAGTCATCTTTGCAACCGTCAGAGGAGAACTTATCCACTGTGAAGAACCCATCGGCAGAGCGTCTAGTTTGTAAGCGTTATGTCTAAAGCCGGATGGAACAAACTCCTCTCTGTTTGTTTTGGCGATTGCATTTTTAACGCTATCGCTTAGAGAAAAAATTTTGTGACACTCATCGGCTAATTTTGCCGTTTTTGTTGCTGTTATTCTATCCAATGCCTACATCCATATATCTTCTCATTGTTATAATCTCTTTTTTGTCATAAGCAACTTCCAAACAAGCTCTGTTTTCATTTCGCTCATCTTCGCCATGAGGTCTTATAATCCCGCTCATTTTTGTACACTCTTCGTTTTGTGAATCACTTGCAACAACGAAACACTGATTTATAATTGCCAAACTCTGTGTCAACACCTTAAAATGCTCTGTTCGCAAAACTCCCCACCAAGAGGGAACCGCAATAACATCACACCCCTCTAGTTTTTGCCAAAACTCTTTAAATCGCAACTCAAAACAGATTAAAATGCCTATTTTTATGCCGTCAACTTCAACAATCTTAATATCTTCATCGCTTCCCTCTGACATATATTTATGTTCATCGCCAAAACGAAAAAGCTTTGCTTTTGCTCTTTCATAAACTATTTCACCATTAAAAAAAATCTTGGCAAAATTAAAAACTTCGCCATCTCTCTTTTCGAGTATTGTAAGAATTATGATTTTGTCATGAGAAGCTTTTTTTAACTCCTCATTTGCAATATGTGAAAATTCAGTCGCTTTCTCATAATTCTCATAATCAAAGCCCGTTAAACAGACCTCAGGAGCGACAATAAGAGATTTTTCAGATGTTTTATTTACTAACTCTAAGAGTGTTTGCAGGTTAGCGTCATACTCTTTTGTAGTATCAAAAAGAAGCGAGCAGAGCTTGTAGCCGCTCTCCTTAGAAGTCGTCATCAAAGCTAAGGCTTCCTTTTGAGTAGTTTGCAACTGTTCCCTCAAAAAAGTTTGTTTTTTGGTCGTTGAATTTTGAAAAATCGTCAACCCATTTTATAGGATTTGTTACATTGAAAAGCTTGGCAAATCCAACGCTTGAGAGCCTATCATCTGCCAAGTATTGGATGTATTGTTCTAAAATAGCGTCAGTCAAACCTAAAATTTGACCTTGTGTTATATATTTTCCCCAGTCAGATTCAAGTTTTACAGCTTGTTTAAACATAGCAATAACCTCCTCTTTTAACTGTTCGCTAAAGAGGTCTGGTCTCTCTTTTCTAAGAGAGTTTATAAGGTTTTGAAACAAAACAAGATGCGTAACTTCATCTCTTTGTATAAACCTAATCATCTGTGCAGAGCCTAACATTTTTCCGCTTCTTGCAAGTGTATAGATATACGCAAAACCGCTGTAAAAGTAGATGCCTTCTAAAATTTGATTTGCAAAACAGGCTTTTACAAAATTGTGCTCAGTCGGATTTTTTGAAAGCTCTTCATAAACTCCGGCAATTGCGTCATTTTTGCTCTTTAGCATCATATCTCTGCGCCAAAGGTCATATATCTCTTTAGAGTTTGCAGAGATACTGTCAACCATAACGGCATAACTTTGAGAGTGAAGAGCCTCTTCATAAGCTTGACGAACTAGTATCAGGTTGATTTCAGGAGATGTCACATATGGATTTATGTTATCCATAATATTATTTGTTTGGAGCGAATCCATAAAAATTAGCTGTGAAAGCGCTTTGTCATAAGCATCTTTTTCCATCTGGGTAATCTGTTTATAATCACTCACATCACGAGTCATATCGACCTCTTTTGGAAACCATGTGTTGTTTAGCATCATCTCCCAGAGATTGTATGCCCATTGGTATTTGATGTCGTTTAGTTCAAATATACCGGTAGGATTTCCGCCAAATATTCTTCTATCATTTACATTTTCATTTGATTCAGGATTATATATTTTTTTTCTATTCATCTCTTCTCCTAAAATTTTAGTTTGTGATTATATCTTTATGAAGATTTTGATTTCATAAATTTAGAATGGTTTGATTAAATTTTATTTGCCAATAAAAACATAAAATAGATACTTTGTAAAGATATTGTAAAGATATTGTCAAATCAACCTTGACAGTAATCTTTTATACTTTCTATATCTAGTAATATCTATTAATTTAATTTGTGATAAAGTGAGAATGATATTATTAGATGTAATATGTAATGTATAGTGGGTATTCCACTAATAGTTAAATATTTATCTGTTTTTTAAAACTAACTTTATAAATTTTTTTCAAATAAAATAACCCTGTGCCAATAAAACTCTACAACATATAATTAGAAAAATTAATAAATAGGAGCAGAGTATGAAATTTATTGCTATTTTCATACTTATAATAACAACTATGAATGCATTTGATTTGAAACCATGGACAAAAAAGATAGAACAGCTTAGCGACGAAGAGAGAAATGTAATAATCAACAAAGGGACTGAGCGACCTTTTATAGGCAAATATACTAATGAAAAATCGAGAGGAATTTACGCTTGCAAGCTTTGTGACGCTCCGCTTTATGACTCAAGCGACAAGTTTGACTCACACTGCGGATGGCCGAGTTTTGATGATGAGATAAAGGGAGCTATAAAAAGAGTTCCTGATAAAGACGGCAGACGGGTGGAGATAGTTTGTGCAAACTGCGGTGCGCACTTAGGGCATGTTTTTGAGGGTGAGGGCTTTACGCAAAAAAATACAAGACACTGTGTAAATTCCATCTCGCTAAATCTTAAGAAAAAACCGGATGCCAAAGAAGAGAAGCTCTCATACGCTTATTTTGCAGGAGGCTGTTTTTGGGGAGTAGAGTACTACTTAGAAAAATTAGACGGGGTAAAAGAGGTAATTTCGGGTTTTATGGGCGGACATGTAAAAAATCCTAGTTATTACGAGGTTGTTCGTACAAACACAGGACATCTTGAAGCTGTTGAAGTTGTTTACGACGCTAGTAAAATCTCTTATGAAGAGATAGCCAGAACATTTTTTGAGATTCACGACCCGACGCAGATAAACGGACAAGGTCCTGATATCGGCGCTCAGTATCTCTCTGCTGTTTTTGTAAGCAGTGACAAAGAGAGAGAAACGATAAAAAAACTGATTGCTGAGCTTGAAGTTAACGGATATAGAGTTGCTACTAAAATATTAAAAAAAGATGAGTTTTTTAGAGCGGATGAGAGCCATCAAAACTACTATGACAAAAAGGGGAGCAAACCCTATTGTCATGGGTATATAAAAAGATTTTAAGCAGCAAAACTAACTATTTTGCTACTTTTTTAGTCTCATCATATCCCTCGATTCCACGGTCTTTTGTAAATTTAGTTGCTGATTCACTTATTGAATCAACTACTTCATTTTTATACTCTGTCGCCGTATGACCGGTCTCATGCGAGTAGATAATATACGCACCGACAGCTAAAGCAAACAACATTAATCTGATACTGTTACCTCTATAAAAGGTAAAAGCCATCAAACCAACTACCAACAAAGAGATTGGGTACAATAATCCATCCATTTTTTTTATCCTTTTTGCCGTTTATGCAGAAGTATAACATAGTTAAAAAATAATTGAAATTTATTATATGAAGAGGTGTTTTACATACGCCATGAGTAGGGCGCATGCAAGGGTATCTGCTATTATTTGCGAGTGTATCTTTTTCTTTCGCTCTCTGTCAAATACTTTTTACGAATACGGATACTTTTTGGTGTTATCTCTAGAAGTTCATCATCTTCAATCCACTCTAATGCTCTCTCAAGAGACATATCACGAGGTGGAACAAGTTTGATGGCCTCATCAGCGCCGCTTGAGCGAACATTTGATTGAGCTTTTCCTTTGATTGCGTTTACTACAAGGTCATTTGAACGAGAGTGTTCACCAACAATCATACCTTCATATACTTTAGTTTGCGGTCCTATGAAAAGAACACCGCGATCTTGGATATTAAATAGTGAATAAGCTAGTGTTTCGCCATTTTCCATACTTACAAGCGCACCGTAAGTTCTTGACTCGACCGTACCGCTATAAGGACGGAACTCTAAGAATGAGTGGTTCATAATACCCTCACCCTTAGTGTCAGTTAAGAATTGTCCACGGAAACCTATAAGAGCACGAGCCGGTATTTCAAACTCGATTCTTTGGAAACCTTGTCCCATTGGAACCATAGATTTCATCTCAGCTTTACGCTTGCCAAGTTTTTCAATTACCGCACCGCTTAAGTTTTCAGGAACATCGATAACAAGGTGCTCAAATGGTTCACACTTAACACCTTCTATCTCTCTAACGATAACTTCCGGACGAGATACACCAAACTCAAAGTTTTCACGACGCATGTTTTCAGCAAGAATAGTTATTTGTAACTCTCCACGACCTGAAACTTTAAATTTACCCTCTCCGACAACCTCAAGCTTCATTGCAACATTTGTTGTCATCTCAAACTCTAAACGGTCTTTTAGTTTATTTGAAGTTACATGCTTACCCTCTTGACCGGCGAGTGGAGAGTCGTTTACAGAAAATACAACTGTAAGTGTTGGCTCTTCAATGTGCATTGGGTCAAGTGGCATAGGATTTTTAGGGTCACATATTGTATCACCAACATCCACTGTTTCTAAACCGGCAAATGCAACGATGTCACCAGCTTCAGCTTCTTGAATTTCCATACGGTTAAGACCATGAAAACCTATAAGTTTAGTGATTTTACCTTTTACTAACTCGCCATCAGCTTTTGCAAGCATAATGTTGTCACCCTTTTTAATAACACCGTTAAAAATACGAGAGATTCCTATTTTACCGACATAATTATCGTAGTCAAGTGTAAATACTTGTGCTTGAGTCGGGTTTTCTCTGTCACCATCTGGCTCAGGAATATGCTTTAAAATAGTTTCAAAGATACATTCGAAGCCGCCATCTGGATCAGACATATCAAGCTTAGCTATACCATCACGGGCTGCTGCATAGATAATTGGGAAATCTTGCTGATCATCAGTTGCACCCATTGCTGCAAAAAGGTCAAACATCTCATCAACAACACGATCTGGCTCAGCAGAAGGCTTATCAATTTTGTTAATTACAACAATCGGTTTTTTACCAAGTGCCAACATCTTTTTAACAACAAACTTAGTTTGAGGCATAACACCCTCATAAGCGTCAACGAGTACCAAAACACCGTCAACCATTTTAAGAACGCGTTCAACTTCACCGCCGAAGTCAGCGTGACCCGGAGTATCTATAATGTTGATTTTGTAATCTTTATAACGAATAGCTGTATTTTTAGAAAGAATCGTGATACCACGCTCTTTCTCCAAATCATTGCTATCCATCGCTCTTTCATCATGTTGCTCATGAGCACCATATGTTCCTGATTGCTCTAATAATCCATCAACCAATGTTGTTTTGCCATGGTCAACGTGTGCGATAACTGCAATATTTCTAATCTTTTGCAAAGGGTTTCCTTGTTTAGTTTCTTTAATGAAACTAAGGGTAAAAATTTTCGCGATTATACCCAAATAAATGTTATATATGCGTAAAAGTAGTGATATAATATATTCAAAACACAAAATTAGATTTTTTGGATTTATATGATTAGCTACCCTGATGAATTAAATATTATATTTGAAAAGCTTAAAAGTTTAAATCTAAAACCGGTAATTGTCGGCGGATTTGTCAGAGATTCTCTGCTTGGCATTGAATCAAAAGATATAGATATTGAGCTTTACGGCGTAACATCTTTTAACTGTGTAAAAGATATTTTAGAAGAGTTTGGGAGTGTTAATGTTGTTGGAAAAAGCTTTGGAGTGTGTAAATTAAAATTTTATGATTTAGATTTAGATTTTTCACTTCCAAGAAGAGATAACAAAGTCGACTCCGGACATCGCGGCTTTGATATTAAACTTTACTCAAATCTTGACTTTAAAACTGCCGCATCCAGAAGAGATTTTACAATAAATGCCATCGGCTACGATGTAGAAGAAAATAAACTCTTAGATCCGTTTAACGGAGCAGATGATTTAAGAGATAAAATATTGAGAGCGGTAGACCTAAATAGCTTTGTTGAAGATTCTCTAAGAGTTTTGCGAGCAGCTCAGTTTTGCGCCAGATTTAACCTTGAAATCGAGCAGAGTTTATTTTTAACATGTAAAGATATGGTTTCTAAAAATATGTTAAACGAATTACCAAAAGAGAGAATATTTGAAGAGGTGAAAAAGCTTCTTTTAAAATCACAAAAGCCATCAATCGGATTTAAACTACTAAGGGAGTTTGGCACAGATATCTATACCGATAATTTAAATGTTATTGATGAGATAGCAAAGCAGTTATCAACCGACAATCAAACAAATTTGGTTTTAATGTTAGCAGGGCTTTGTTACAACTTTAGTCAAACAGAAACAGAAGATTTTATACTTAAACTCAGCGATGAGAGAGAATTGCTTGAGAGGGTAGTAAAACTAACACAAGCATATAGTGAGATAGAAAATATACATGTAAATAGTATAAACGACTATTTACTCTATAAACTCGCTACAAAAGTAGATATAGATGAGCTTTTGGTTTTAAGCAGCTCAATCTATTTTGCTAAAAACAACTCTGAAGTTTATAGTACGGGTGAAGAGATTTATAAAAGAGCACAAGAGTTAAATATATTAAAAGATAAACTTCCTGCTCTTTTAGGCGGAAAAGAGCTGCTGAAATTTGGGCTTAAACCGTCACCAAAATTTTCTGAGATTTTGGACAAAGCTTATGAAGCCCAGATGCATGGCAGCTTTAAAACATATGATGAGGCTCTGCTTTGGCTAAAAAACTATTTAAAGCTTTAGGCTATCAATCTCTATAACAGTATGCACATTTCCTCTTGGGTTGTAATCTGCCACGATTTTCATATATTTTGGTTTTAATTTTTTCTCTAAAATGCTGTAAATCTCATTTGCACTGTTTTCATGTGAAATGTGTCTATCTCTAAATGAGTTTATATAGAGTTTTATGGCTTTTAGTTCAACTACCCACTCATTTGGCGTATATTCCAAGTGAATTGTCGCATAGTCAGGATATCCGCTTCTAGGACAGAGGCAAGAGAACTCCGGAAGTGTCATTTTAATAAGATAATTTCTTTTATGCTCATTTGGCCAAATCTCTAAATCTTTCTCCACATCAAACTCATTAACAATTTTTTCGCCGTACTTCATACTAACTCCTAATTTTATATTTTTTCCATTTGTGCTAAAAATTTACCCTGTAAATAATCAACTCCTAAATCTTTTGCCAAATTATTAATATCTTCATTTTCAATCATTTTAATCCAAGTTTTAACTCCTTTTTCATGAGCCATTGTATTAAAACCGCTAATAATATTTTTGTTTTTGTTTTCATAAATATTTTTACTATAAAAACTGTCAAATCTAACTATATCAATATTTAAATCTCTTAAATATAAAAAACTTGTATGCAAAGATCCTAATCTATCAATAGCAATCACAACCCCCATATCTCTTAATTGTTGTAAAATAGTATTGAATTTATCTATCTTTGGAAAATACTCATTTTCACTAAAAAGCAGTACAATTCTACCCTTTACACACTCATTTTTATGAAATAGATCTTTAATTTTAGTTAAAACAGCCGGATTTCTGATAGAGGTCGGTGATATAGAAATAGCAAATTTTTTATTATCAGATTTTTTACAAATTTCTATAATTTTTTCTAAAACTATTAAATCATACTCATTCATCAATCTTAATTTATCTAAAATCTTCATATAATTTTTTTGATGTAATAACTTGCCGTCCGGTGCATTTAATTTAATAAAACACTCTTTAAGCTCATTAGTATCTTTTTCAAAAACACTCTGTGTTATAAGTGTTATATCTTTTCTTTTAATGGCATTTATAACAAAATATTCTAAATCACTTGGATTTATTTCATCATCTGAATTAACTTGAAGTTTAGAATCTCTATTTTTAACCTGTAATTCAAAAAGATTTTCAATTAAATAATCAATATTGTTTGAAAAAGTTACATCATTTATAGCACCGGATATAACTACTTCTATATCATCTATTTTAAGATCTTCGCTCTTAAGACACATTAACTCCATTACTGTTTTATATTGGTTCCTGTTTCCGTTAAACCCAACTATAAAATCACCGCCTTTTATGCGTCCAACCGGAAAATTATATATATCTTTTGTTTTAAAATACTCAGCTACCCATTTAATAGTTTCAAAAAGAACTTTATCACCATTTTTTATACCGTAACGATTGTTTATCTCATCTAAATTATCTATGCTAATAAGTAAAAGTGTGTATTCTTTATTGTTTTTTAACTCTTTTTTTAAAAATTCATACATATACTCTCTTGTGAAAGCTTTTGAGATATTATCTGTTATTTTTGTATCAAAACCCTTATATATGAGAAAAAAGATAAAATAGATGCTAAATACTAAAATTAAGATAGATTCAATATAAAAAGAGGTACCTATGGCATCTTGGCTTGTAATAAAAGTATGAAGAATTAGAGCGACAACGAGAGCAAAAACAGGAAGTACCATTCTAAGCGCTAGCCTAAAACGGTATTCTCTCTCTTTTGTTTGTGGAAGTAACATTTGAATTTTGTTGCTTTTAACTATTAAACATCTAAATGCTTAACATCTTTAGCATGCGTTTCTATATAGTTACGGCGAGGCTCGACTTCATCGCCCATAAATAGAGTAAATGTATCACTTGCAAGTTCTGCATCCTCTATTGTTACTTGTAATAAAACTCTATTTTCAGGAGTCATCGTTGTTTCCCAAAGCTGATCCGGGTTCATCTCTCCAAGACCTTTATAACGCTGAACATATGCACCTTTTTTAGCATAATCAATAACATCACTTAAAACTTTAATAACATCATCTTTAAGATCTAAATTCCACTCTTTTATTTTTCTATATACAAAACTAGCTTCACAAAAATGAGGAGCCGCAAACAGATCATCATTTATAAGCAGCTCTTCCATTCCGTCTTTTGTTTGAACGAAAATATGAATTGAATCTTCAGTAATACTTTTTGTTAAGATATTATTTCCGGTTTGTGTTAAAAACTCTTCAACTTTTTCATACATAGCTTTTATATCAAGACCAATTAAATCCGGATTTTCTATGAAATGACGGATAAGAACAACTAACGCATATCTTCTCTCCAACGCTTCAAGTGAGCCTCTGTAGTGGTCAACCATTTTAAAATATGAGATTAAATCATTATGCCCGACAGTTTCAATATTTAATGATTCAATTCCATTTTCTATCAGATAATCATTCATGGCACGATCATCTTTAAAGTAGATCTCTTTTTTACCTTTTTTATAACGATAAAGAGGCGGCTGTGCTAAATAGAGATAACCGTTATCTACAACACTTCTAAAATGACGGAAGAAAAATGTCAGTAAAAGAGTTTGAATATGGCTTCCATCAACATCGGCATCGGTCATAATAATAATTTTATGATAACGAAGTTTGTCCTCATTATACTCTTCACCGATTCCACAGCCCATAGCCGTTATCATATTTGTAATCTCTTCAGATTTTAAAATCTTGTCAAGTCTTGCTTTTTCAACATTTAGAATCTTACCTTTAAGCGGTAAAATTGCCTGAAAAACTCTGTCACGACCCATTTTAGCCGAACCGCCCGCAGAATCACCTTCCACAAGATAAAGTTCACAAATGCTTGCATCTTTGCTTTGGCAATCGGCAAGTTTTCCAGGAAGCGTTCCGACACTCATAGAGTCTTTTCTTCGTGTTAATTCTCTTGCTTTTTTTGCAGCTTCACGACCACGCGCTGCCATTAATGATTTTGAAACTATTGCTTTGGCTTCAATCGGATTTTCTTCAAAATATTTACTTAACAGCTCGTAAGTCTGTTTTTGAACTAGAGGTCTAACATAGGTATTTCCTAGTTTGCCTTTTGTCTGTCCTTCAAATTGCGGTTCTGGAACACGAATAGAAACAATAGCAATAAGACCCTCACTCGTATCTTCACCGCTTATTTTTATATCTTTCTCTTTTGCTGCACCGTTTTGTGAATTATAATTTGCAATAACACGAGTTAAACCGGCTCTAAAACCGGCTTCATGTGTTCCGCCGTTTGGAGTACGAATATTATTTACAAAAGAGTAAACTTTTTCGTCATAAGTGTCATTGTACATCAGTGCTATATCAAATTCTATATCTTCTATTTTTGTACTAAATTCAAAAACTTTTGCAACTTCTTGTTTTTTATTTAAATCAGCAACATATTGAGCAATACCGCCTTCAAAGTGGTACTCTTCTTTTACATTTGTTCTCTCATCAGAAAATTTTATAGTTATAAATGGATTTAAATATGCCAACTCTTTAAATCTGCGAGCTAAATATTCATATTCAAAAGTAATTGTATCTGTAAATATACTTGGATCCGGAGAAAATTCTATTGTTGTTCCGGTTTTTTTAGTTGTTCCGATTACTGCTAAAATTTCTTGAGGAATACCTTTTTTAAAATTTTGTTCAAAAATCTCGCCATTTCTATGAATGGTCATTTTAAGATCAGACGATAGAGCATTTACAACGGATACGCCGACACCGTGAAGACCGCCGGAAACTTTATATGTATCTTTATCAAACTTACCGCCGGCATGAAGAACTGTTAGAACAACTGTTGCAGCACTTATTCCTTCACCCTCATGCATATCCGTAGGAATACCGCGGCCATTATCAGACACTTTACAAGTACCGCTTTTTGTAAGAGTTACATTTATAGTATCACAATGTCCTGCCATCGCCTCGTCAATAGAGTTATCTATAACTTCATAAACTAAATGATGTAAACCTCTATGACCTGTATCGCCAATATACATACCGGGTCGTTTACGAACTGCTTCTAATCCTTTAAGGACTTTAATATTACTAGCACCGTAGTTTTCCATTTAATACTCCATTATAACATTTGACATAATTAGGGGATATTTTATCTTATTTATTCTAAAAGTAAGTTTTACATATGGCTGGCTGGATATTATGGAGGAGAGAAATACCCCTATTAATTTTAATAAGGGTAGTATAATTTTTATTAAATAACTATTGGCATTACTACCGTTTTAAAATTGCCGTCACTTAAAACAAAAGGCAAATTACTCTCATTTAATCCGATATTAAACTCTGAACTGTTTATTATATTTAAAAAATCCAAAAGATATCTGCTGTTAATTGCAATTACAAACGGAGATGAAAAGCAAGTTGCAAATTTAATTTCAGTTTTAGCTTCTATATTGTCATCACTTAATGATTCAAAAGTAATAGTATCATTTAAAAAAGTTATTTTAACATCCGTAGATATTGTTGTAATCTGTTTTATAGATTCTATCATTAAAGCTTTTGGAAGAGTTAAAGTATTTGATATCTCTTTAGGAATAATTCTTGTATATTCAGGAAATTTTCCATTTATAAGTTTTGTAAAAAAAGTATATTGGTCTGAGTGAATAATCAAACTGTTTTCATCGTAATAGAGTTCAATATTATCAAAAAATAGTTTTTGAATCTCAACAATTGCTTTTTTTGGAACTATAATGGATAATTGAGTACTGCTTTCATTATTTATGTTAACAACTGCCAATCTTCTTGTATCGGTTGAAGCAAAATTAATATTATTATCTTTTATATCAATTAATGCACCATTTAGTTCAAATTTAGGATTGTTAATATCGATAGAAGGTGTTATTTTTTTAAGAGAATCAATAAGAGAGTGTGAGTCAATTAAAATACGAGGCTTTCCTTCATAAGTTGGAAATGCGGGAAATTCGCTATATGAAAAAGTTGGCAGTTTAAATTTAGAGTGTGATTGAGAAATATATAAAGTGTCGCTCTTAGCTTCTAAATTAATTTCACCATCTTTTAAAATTCTAATAATGTCTAATAATTTTTTACCGTTTGCAGTTACGCTGCCATTTTCAATAATATTTATTTTATCAGTAGATACAATCAAGCCTATTTCATAATCAGTAGCCTTAATTGTTAGTTTAGAGTTTGAAACATCAATAAAAACATGTGATGTAATCTGCGAAGTATCTTTTTTTTCTAAAAATGGTTGAGCATGAACCAAAATATTTTCAATGATAGATTTTTGTATTGTTATCTTCATTTTAATTCCTATTTATTATATAAAATTATAGTATTAGTAGTAGGAGGCTGTGATAATGTGAATATCACTATCTAACCCCTATTTTAAGAGCCGTATAGATGTGATGAACCGATACGACTCCCTTCACACTTATTCACTTAGGCAATTATATCTTTTTTTTTATTTTTTATGAAGATGTCGTAATTTTATTTGTTAATTCTTCAATCTTGACTTTAAAATCTTCATCGTTTTGCATTAATTCATTTATTTTCTTTAGCGTATGACTTATTGCCGTATGGTCTTGCATCCCAAAATACTGGGCTAATTGCGGCATAGTATTTTGCGTGAGTTCACGGCAGAGATAGATAGCAATTCTTCTTGCATAGACAAGATTTTTACTTCTGCCTTTTGAACGAATCTCACTTGGTTTTATATTCAAATCTTTTGCTACACTTTGTGTAATTATGTCAAGAGTAAGATTAGCACGATTCTCTTGCAGCTGGTCTTTTAAAACATTTTTTGTAAATTGTAAATCTATATCGACATGCATAAGTTGTGAATAAGCATGAAGCTTCGATAAAATGCCTTCTATTTCGCGAACATTGCTCTCGATAACAGTTGCTATATAGTAGATAATATCTTTTGTAAGAACGACTTTATTTATTTTGCATTTGTTCTCAATAATAGCTATTTTGGTTTCAAGTTCAGGCGGTTGAATATCTGCTACAAGCCCATGTTCAAAACGGCTTTGGAGTCTCTTCTCAAGTCCTGCTATCTTTTTTGGGTGTTTATCTGCCGTTAAAATAATCTGTTTTCCAATACCTTTTAGTGCTTCAAATGTATGGAAAAATTCCTCTTGAATCCCCTCTTTATTACTTAAAAACTGAATATCGTCTATAAGAAGAACATCACATTTTCGATATTTTTCTTGGAATCTTTCCATAGTTTTGTTTCTAACATGTCGTATAAAATCATTTAAAAACTGCTCAACCGTAGTGTAGATAACTATTTTGCCCTGATTTTGAAACACATTTCCTGCTGCTTGCATAAGGTGTGTTTTACCAAGACCTACACCACCGTGGATAAAGAGGGGATTATATAGCTCACCGGCTTTTTCACTGACACTCTTAACCGCGGCATATGCAAATTGGTTTGAACCGCCAACCATAAAATTTGCAAAAGTATGAGATGGATTTAAGAGTGAATGTTGTGCCTTTTGTTCAGGTTTTTGCTGGATTTTTTTTGTATCGGTTTGATTTTTTAGTAGAATGCTGACATTAACTTTTGCTGAGTTTTGTATATCAAACAGATGTTTTATTTTTGCGTGATACTTATTTTTTATCCAATTTAGGACTAGAGAGTTTGGGGCATAAAAAATAGCATTATCTTCGGTAGATTTTTTTATATCATAGACCAAGTGTTTAATATATCTGTTATATTCAATTTCCGGAATCTCTTCTTTTAGCAGAAGTAAAATTTTTTGACCAATGTTCACATAAAGCCTTATTTAAAATCTAATTTATATGTGAATAGTAGCTATAATTCCCATAAACAAAGTTAAAACTATGTGAATAGCTCGTCTATAACATGTGAAAGTAAAATATGACAATTTTAGGAATAGATCCGGGAACAAGAAAAATGGGCTATGCTCTTATCTCTTTAGAGAAGGGAAAGATAGCACTCATCGAGGCTGGGCTTATAAAAATAAAAGCCGAAGAGCTGCAGTTTCAGATTCCGCAGATGGTTGAAGCTTTTGAGAGTATATTTAAAAATCATAAGATAGATGAAGTTGCAATCGAAGATATTTTTTATGCGCACAACCCAAAAACAACCATAAAACTTGCCCAATTTCGCGGAGCGATAATGCTGATGCTTCTTCAGCAGTTTGGGCAGTTTAACGAGTACACCGCACTTCAGGTAAAAAAAGCATTAACAGGAAACGGCAAAGCTACAAAAGAGCAGGTAGCCTATATGGCAAAGATGCTTTTAAACATAAAAAAAGAGATAAAACCGCTCGATATAACAGACGCTATCGCCGTTGCCATTACTCACTCGCAAAGAGTTAGGCTAAAGCTGCAATAATCTTTGTATCTTGCCTTAAATCAAAGAGTAAAATTTTTAAAATAGTATAATTTTTAAATTATATATAAATCAAGGAAAATAATGAATCCGTATCTAAATTTGCCAGAGGGACATCCGGTTAGAGTCTATCTGGAAGAAAATATGCTCATGCGGGGCTTAATCGCAAGTATAGAGAGCATAAACATAGTAGAAAATTTTGAAGAGTTTGAAGAGAAATTTAAAAGATTATGCCTTGTTGAGAAGCACTTTGCAAGAAAAGAGAATCAGCTTTTTCCATATTTGGAAAAGTATGGTTGGACCGGTCCATCTCAGGGTATGTGGTCATTTCATGATGATATCCGTGCAATCATAAAAGTTACAAAAAATCTGGTACAAACTAAAGAGATTGCATCATTGAGTATGTCACTACAAAATCTTTTTCGTAATTTAGAGCATATTATGCAGGTTGAAGAGGGAAGACTTTTGCCAAATGCGATGAATTTGTTAGATGAAGAGGATTGGAAAGAGATGAGAGCCGGAGATGAGGAGATTGGCTGGATGTTTGATGAAGCACCGGCGGCGTATCCTCCGCATATTGAGGGAGAATATATCCATCCGTCTCAAGATACACAAAAAAGAAAGCTTCCTTTTTCACTTGAAAATAGAATCAAACTTGATGAGGGCTACATGCTGCCTGAGCAGATTAACTGGCTTTTGAAGTTTATGCCGGTTGACATCACCTATGTTGATGAGAATGACATCGTTATCTTCTATAACCGCGGTGATGATAGAGTGTTTCCTAGAAGTGCGGGAATTATCGGTCGAGAGGTAAAATTTTGCCACCCTCCAAAGAGTGTAGACCAAGTTTTGATGATTTTGAGAGAGTTTAAAGCGGGTCGCAGAGATGAGGCTGAGTTTTGGATAACTTTTAAAGGCAAGTTTATTCATATCCGTTATTTTGCTATCAGAGATGATGAGGGCAACTATAAAGGCGTTATAGAAGTTTCACAAGATGTTACTCATATTAGAGGACTAGAGGGTCAGCAGAGATTGTTGGACTGGGAATAAGATATAATTTCAAAATTCTGCCTCTCTAGAGGCTAGCTTTTCTAAAGAAACAGCTTTAGCTGTTTTGTGCCTTAGCGGCTAGCGATACAAAAAAGGGCTTGTTCCTTTTTGTGGACAAATAAATGGAGGTTTTCTTCATTTTATGAAATAAAATTAAGGAAAAAAGATGTCAAAATTTGAAAATGTAACGGTAGTAAAAAAAGCAAATATCTATTATGATGGAAAAGTCACAAGCAGAACGGTTGAGTTTGCTGATGGTTCAAAAAAAACTCTCGGTATCATGATGCCGGGGGATTATACTTTTGGAACGGATGCTGCCGAAATTATGGAGATAATGAGCGGAGAGCTTGATATCAGACTGCCAAACGAAGAGTGGAAAACTCTTCATACACCTGAGACTTTCAGCGTGCCCGCAAACTCATCGTTTGATTTAAAAATCAAAACAGTTACCGACTACTGCTGCTCATACATAAAATAGTTCTAACCTCCGGATTAATACTCCGGAGTTCTGTCTGTTGAACCCGTATATAGCTGGCGAGGACGGGCAATTTTTATAGTTTTTTGCTGATTTAACTCGCTCCACTGTGCAATCCACCCAGGTGTTCTGCCTATAACAAATATAACCGCAAACATCTCTTTTGGAATTTTGAGTGCTTGAAGGATTAGTCCAGAGTAAAAATCGATATTTGGATATAGATTTCTGCTTATAAAATATTCATCACTTAAGGCAATCTTCTCTATTTTGTTCGCAACCTCTATAAGCTCACTATTTATGCCCAGCTCATTTACAAGTTCATTGCGGATGTTTTTTAGTATAGTTGCGCGAGGGTCAAAGTTTTTATAAACACGGTGTCCAAATCCCATCAATCTAAACGGGTCATCTTTGTCTTTTGCGCGTGCTATAAACTCATCTACTCTATCAACGCTCCCTATCATCTCAAGCTGACGAATAACGCTCTCATTTGCTCCGCCATGACTTCTTCCCCATAGAGCGCCTATTCCTGCGCTTATGGCAGCATATGGATGGGCATTTGTGGAAGCCAGATTTCTAACGGCTGTTGTCGATGCATTTTGTTCATGGTCTGCATGAAGAGTAAAGATAGTGTCAAGCGCCTTTATCTCAATCGGCTTTAATTCAACATAGCTGTGAGGATAAGCTCTTAGCATATATAGAAAATTTTCTGTAAATCCTTTGCTCATATCCGGATATATAATAGGCAAACCGTTAGAGTATCTGTATGAAAAAGCCGCGAGTGTAGGAATCTTGGCAACGATTCTGTTTGACATTTCAGTGTACTCTTTTTTAGTTTTTATATCTAGGTGATTATAGTAAAATGTTGAGAGTGCGGAGACGCCGGCTGAGAGAATTGCCATCGGATGCGCGCCGTCTGGAAATGAGTCAAATAGTTTTTTAATCCCCTCGTGTACAAAGGAGCGTTTTTTCATCTCCAGAGTAAAGTTTTCCAACTCCTCTTTAGTGGGCAACTCGCCGTTTAGAAGAAGATATGCCGTATCTAAAAAACTCTTTTGATTTGCAAGGTATGCTATATCATACCCTCTGTACATAAGTTTTCCCTCATTACCGTCTATATATGTTATGTCAGATTTGCAAGATGCCGTGGATGTATACCCCTCATCATAGGTAAACATCTTAGTCTCTTTGTAGAGAGTAGAAATATCTATTACAGACGGACCTACCGTTGCATCAAGTATAGGAAATTCATAGCTTTTGCCATCACGATTGTTTGTTAGTGTTACTGTATCTCTGCTCATAATGTACCCCTTTTTATGTGTAAAAATTATACTATAAAAATTGTGCAACCAGTTTATTTAAACTTGTTTCATCTAAAGCACCGGAGACTCTATGCAGCTCTTTGCCACCTTTAAAAACTATAATCGTAGGAATGCTTCTTATGCCAAATCTAGCTCCAAGGTGCTGTTCGTTTTCCGTATTTACTTTTACAAAAATTGCTTTTAGCGGAAAATTTTTAGCACTTTTCTCAAAATTTGGAGCCATCATCTTGCATGGTCCGCACCACGGCGCCCAGAAATCAACTATTACAGGAATATCGCTATTTACGATGATTTCGTCAAAGTTAACAACTGTTAACTCGATGGGTTTTGTTTCAAGAAGTGAGCTTTTACACTTTCCGCAGTTAGCTTTTGTGTAGGAGTCTCTTTGCGGAACATTATTGACGCTTTTGCAATGTGGACATACGACTCTCATAGAACCTCCTTAAAGTACGATGGCTAGTATATAGCCTTTTCTATAGATAAAAACTCTCTTCTTCTCTTTTGAGCCGGTTGCCTTTTTAAAGTCATCCAAAGTAGCTATTTCGCTCTCTTCTACCTGAATAATTATGTCATTTTTTCTTATCCCTGCGCTGTAAGCTTCGCTTTTTTCATCTACATTAATGACTAACACACCGTTGATTGTAATGTTGAGCTGTTGTTTATGTGTAGAGTTGATTTGAGTTAATTTTAAGCCTTTGTACTCAAGCTCTCCATTTACGGTTTTGCTATCAAGTATTGAGAGCGTTACACTTTTTGTATTGACTTTTTTGTCTCTTAGAAATTTTATAGTTACCGTTTTAGCCGGAGCGTATGAACCTATACTGTTTTTTAACTCACTCGCACTTCCTATCTTTTTGCCGTTGACTTCAATGATTAGATCTCCTCTTTTGAGTTCAGCTTTTGCAGCAGGTGAATTATCTTCCACGCTAGTTATTAGAGCGCCATAGTTACCATTGTAAAATTTACTCATATCGTCGCTTATATCCGAGATATTTACTCCCAGATATGCACGGGTATATTTGCCGTTATCTATTAAGCTTGTTGCGACAGTCGTAACCATATTTGATGGGATTGCAAAACCTATGCCCACATTTCCGCCAGATTTTGAGATAATTGCGGAGTTAATCCCTATTAAGTGTCCGGCTGAGTTTATAAGCGCTCCGCCTGAGTTTCCTGGATTTATGGAAGCGTCAGTTTGTATAAAGTCTTCATACTCTACGATTCCTACACCGCTTCTGCCCGTTGCCGATACGATTCCATGAGTGATGGTTTCACCTATTCCAAATGGATTACCGAGTGCAAAAACTACATCCCCGACTTTTACTTTGTCCGAGTCGTAAAATGTTATGGCATTTAGGTTTTTTGCCTCTATTTTTATGATAGCCAAATCACTCTTCTCATCTTTGCCGATAAGTTTGGCTTCATACTCTTTTTTGTCTCCGGCAAGATTAACTATGATTTTGTTTGCGCCGTCGACAACATGGTTGTTAGTAATAATGTAGCCATCTTGCGAAACTATAACACCTGAGCCTAACGCTTGCTGAATTCTCTCTTGCGGGATATCTCCATATCCTTTGAAAAATTCTTTAAAAAATGGGTCATTAAAAAAAGGATTTGCATTCAATTGAGTACCGCTTATCTCTTTTTTTATAGATATATTTACAATGCTTGTTCTTACATTTTCTAAAATATTATTGTAAGAGAGTATGCGATTTTGGTTTGTTGGGTACTCCCGCTCCATATTATGCGGTGCGTATTTGAACTCTACGCTACTTTTTGCATAAACAAATGTTAGTGTTATTAAAGACAGAAAGAAAAGTTTTTTCATCTAAGCTCCTTTGTTTTTTGGTAATAAAATATTATAACCAAATGGTTTACAAAGTGCTAACGAAAAACTAACAAAAAGTTAATTAAAAAAAACCTTCTTTATATTTTAGGGAGGTAGCCTTCAAATAACATGTAGAATTTGTTATATTCGAAATGTTATTATAAGCCCCAACGCCGAATGCATAAGAACCATCAGCGTATATGAGTGTTATTCCATCACTCATATCGATATGTGGAAGTTTTGAGCCTTCAAGCAGTCTGGCATCACTAACACCGCTAAATTCTAACTCTACCGTTATCCAGTCAAATCCTCTAGCGCTGTCTTGTGCTGCTAGAGTGATTTTAATGGCAGTAGGAGTGATTATCTCTATGGAGCGAAATTCTGAATCCTTAAAACTATCAAATCTCTTTAAAAAGCTATTTAAATCCTTTTCTAAAAGAGGTCTCATCCTATTGACAACCTACACACTCCATACTTCTATCTTCAACATCCTTTGACATTTCAGGAGATTGTGAACGAAGGTAGTAGGTAGATTTAAGACCTAACTTCCAAGCCAACATGTAGATTTCATTCAGATACTTTCCGCTTGCCTTATCGAGAGTTATAAAGATATTTAGACTTTGACCTTGGTCTAGCCATTTTTGGCGAATTGCCGCTGCTTTGATTAGCAGTGTTTGGTTCAAATCGTAAGCAGGAGTATAGTAAGCCCAAGTCTCTGGCGAGAGTTCCGGAACAACAACAGGGATAAGTCCGGATAAGTTCTCCTCATACCACTTTCTTTTAAATACCGGCTCAATAGCTTGAGTTGTTCCGGTTAATATAGATATTGAGCTTGTAGGTGCGATTGCCATCAGGTAGCCGTTTCTCATACCCTGTTTTTTTACTTTTGCACGAAGCTCTTCCCACTCATAAGATGAAGCAAAAAGTCCGCCGCGGTCAACAAGTTTTTTCACATCAGCCGTAGCATGGTCCATCGGCATAATACCTTTGCTCCATTTAGAACCTTCAAATTCAGGATAAGAGCATTTCTCAAGCGCTAAGTCGGAAGATGCAGAGATTGCGTTATAACTAACAGCTTCCATTACTTCATCTATCTTATCAAAGTGCTCTTGGCTCCCCCATGATATTCCCTGTTGTGCTAACATTTGAGCTTCACCCATAACGCCCAAACCGATTGCGCGAGTTTTCATGTTAGTTCTCTTTACCTTTTCAATCGGGTAAAAATTTAAGTCGATTACATTATCCAGAGCACGAATGGCGATAGGAACGATTCTGTCAATATCCTCTTTTGTATTTATGCGAGAGAGGTTTACAGAGGCCAGATTACAAACAGCCGTGTCGCCGTTTATCTTCTCTTTCTCGACAACATAAATCTCTCTCCCGCCGATTGAATCAAGCGCTGTAACTTTTTTGGCCGGTTTTTCCAACCCGCTGTCAACTCTTATTATCTCATCCTCTTCGTGGCTCGTGCTATCTCCATTTTCGAAAATAAATTTTATTTTATAGTGGTTAGGATTTGTATTTTGAAAAATCTCCGTACAAAGGTTTGAACTTCGTATAACACCGGTGTGGTTGTTAGGGTTAGCTCTGTTTGCATTGTCTTTAAAACACAAAAACGGACTGCCCGTTTCAAAGTATGATGTCAGTATTTTTTTCCAAAGATTTTTAGCTTTTAATTTCTCTTTTACGATGCTTTCATTCTCTTCAAGCTCTTTATATCTTTTGTTGAACTCTTCGCCATAAAGTGTTGACAACTCTTTACAATCATATGGGTCAAAAAGAGTCCAGATGCCATCCTCTTCCACTCTTTGTAAAAAGAGGTCATTTAACCACATTGCAGGAAAGAGGTCATGCGCGCGACGACGCTCTTCACCGGAGTTTTTCTTTAAATCCAAAAAGTCGTTAACATCAATGTGCCAAGGCTCTAAGTAGACAGCAATCGCACCTTTTCTAGTTCCTAGTTGGTCAACTGCAACAGCAATGTCGTTTGTGATTTTTAAAAACGGAACAGTTCCGCCTGCTGCGTTTTTATGCCCGTCAATGTAAGAGCCCATTGAACGAACATTTGTCCAATCCCAGCCGATTCCTCCGCCGAATTTTGAGAGCATCGCCATCTCTGCATAAGAGTCGAATATTCCTTCTATGTTGTCGGGAGTTGAACCGATGTAGCATGAACTTAATTGATGTCTTGTTGTTCTTGCATTGCTTAGAGTCGGAGTCGCTAACATAACTTCAAAAGTTGAAACCATGTTATAAAACTTGATAGCCCACTCCTCTTTTTTCTCTTCTCTTTGAGCTAAAAACATTGCAATTGCCATAAACATATGTTGCGGTAACTCTATTGGATTACCGTTTCTATCTTTTATAAGGTATCTGTCATAAAGTGTTTTAACGCCAAGATAGTTAAACTGCATATCTCGTTCTGGTTTTATATGTTTTTCCAGCTCTTCAAGGTTGTACATCTCTTTTAAACCTAAAAGCAGTCTTCCCTCTTTCTCGCCTTTTTCAAAGTAGTTTTTGAGTGAAGAGTATCCTGTAAATCCATTGACTTCATGATATAGGTTAAACAAAAAAAGTCTTGACGCGACAAATGTCCAGTTAGGAGCATCTATGTCTATCTTGTCAACTGCGGTTTTAATAAGCGTCTGCTGTATCTCTTTTGATGTTATTCCATCACGAAAGTGAATCTGCGCATCGACTTCCAGTTCGCTTTGAGAAACATTGTCTAAACCCTCAACAGCTGCTGAAGTATATTTTTGTATTTTAGTTATGTCTAACGCTTCCGTTCTGCCGTTTCTTTTTATAATTGTTATCATTTTAATGTCCTAAGTCATACAAAAGTGTTATCGTTTGTACTTTTAATGTTTTTGTATTTTTCACTGATGTTACGCGCTAAAACGAACTCGTCCGTTTTAGTGGCATGGACTAAAGTCCCTACAACCCCCCTAAAGCTACAAAAAGTAAACTTTTTGAGATTTTATGCTAAAGGAATATTAGCAGAAATTTGTCATTTTTTCGTAAAAACTCTTGCAAAAATTCTATCCACATTTTTAGTATAGTAGTCAAAGTTAAAGCATTCTCTAATTGCCTCTTCGCTTAAACTCGCTCTTAACTCATCATCCGCTAGAAGATGGTTTAGATAAAGACTCTCGCCTTTCTCATTTGTCGTAGGTTTTCCCTGCTGTATCTCTTCCCAGACTTTCATCGCATTTCTTTGGACTATGCGGTAGGCATCTTCACGGCTGACACCTTTTAGCGGAAGCTCAAGCAGAACTCTTTGAGAAAATACAAGTCCGCCCGTCAGGTTCAGATTTTTCATCATATTTTGCGGATAGACCGTTAGGTTGGCTATAACACTATTCATGCGGTGCAGCATAAAATCGCTTGTTATAAACGAATCAGGAAGCCAGAATCTCTCGGTTGAAGAGTGCGATATATCTCTCTCATGCCAAAGTGCAACATTTTCCATAGCCGGAATGGCGTAAGCTCTAATCATTCTTGCAAGACCGGTTATGTTTTCCGTTAGTATCGGGTTGCGTTTATGAGGCATAGCAGATGAGCCTTTTTGACCTTTTGCAAAATACTCTTCGCACTCATAAACCTCAGTGCGCTGCCAATGGCGAACTTGAACAGCAAACTTCTCTATTGAACTAGCCATAAGAGCTAACGCAGTAGCAAGTCTTGCGTATCTGTCTCGCTGGATTACTTGGTTGGAAGCAGGTGCAGGTTTTAATCCCAGCTCTTCGCATGTGTACTCTTCTAGCTCTAATGGTGCATGAGCAAAGTTACCCATTGCTCCGCTAACTTGTCCTACGCTTATAACGACAAGTGTCTGCTCTAAGTTCTCTAAATGTCTAGCCATCTCGTCATACCAAACAGCTAACACAAGACCAAATGTTATAGGCTCGCCATGGATACCGTGGCTGCGTCCGACCATTAGGGTCATCTTATGCTCATAAGCTCTTTTTTTGATTGACTCCATCAGCATTTTTACATCTTCTATGATTAACTCTAAAGAGCTTTTCATTTGAAGCGCTACGGCAGTATCAACAGTATCTGAGCTTGTCATACCGTAGTGAAACCATCTGCTCTCTTCGCCTAGCGTTTCAGATACGCTTGTTGTAAATGCTATAAGGTCGTGGCGAGTAACTGCTTCTATTTCATCTATTCTTTTTATATCAAATCCGGCATTGTCAATGATTTTTTTTGCGTCATCATCAGGAATAAGACCAAGTCTATTCCAAGCTTTTACAACCGCTTTTTCTACATCCATCCAAGCTTGATATTTTGCCTGCATCGTCCATTTCGAACTCATCTCTTCTCTTGCGTATCTTTCAATCATTTATTCAACCTGATTATTGTAAAATTTGTGTAAAGTAAAGAGAGTAATTTTACAAAAAATACGCTAATAGAAGGATTAAATATTGCCATTTGTAACTAAAAGAATGTTTGCACAAGAAAGAGAAAGTGCTTTTCTTTTTCTAAAGCGAGAATTGGGATACTCTCAAAGAGATATTCAAAGATATATAGCCGTAGGAAGAGTTCTTGTAAATGGAGTCCCAATCACAAAACCATCTGACTATCTTGAGGGCGAATTTGAGTTTATCTATTTTGAACCGCTTTCAAAAGGTTTGTTACCGCACAGGGTAGATGAGAAGTTTGTAGTTTTCGATAAACCAAGCGGTATGCTTATCCACCCACAAAATAGACACACAGAGTACTCACTTATAGATGAGCTAAAAGCTCAATTTGGAATGGATGCAAATATCGCCCATAGAATAGATCAAGAGACAAGCGGACTGGTTTTGTGTGCAAAAGATAAAAAGAGCGAAGTTGATATAAAGATGATGTTTCAAGAGCGGGATATGAAAAAGAAGTATTTGGCAATGGTTCATGGAGAGTTAAAAGATGAACTCCGTATCGATGCTCCACTGCTTAGATATGATGATGAAAAAAGTGCGCTCATAAGAATGGTTGTAAAAGTAGATGAAAGCGGAAAAGAGTCTTTGACATATGTAAAGCCGATTAAATATTATCCGGAGTTAAATATGACAATGGTAGAGTGTTCACCACATACCGGAAGACAACATCAGATCAGAGTTCATATGTTTCATGTGAAACATCCAATAGTCGGTGATCCTGTTTATGGACAGAGCGAAGAGAATATTGTTAAGTATTTGGATAGAGAATTGGATAGAGATACAAGAGTAGAGCTAAGTGGAGCAAAAAGATTGCTTCTGCATGCGAATGAGTTAGAGTTTGAGCTGTATGGCAAAAAATACAATATTAAAAGTGGTGTAGATTTCGAAAAAGTATGTTTTGAAAATATGAAAATATAAAAGCCATATCTTAGTAAATTTTTAAAATTATTTAAAAAATTATGCATCATATGTGAATAACTTTATGTAGCTTTCGGAGACATTCTGATTTTTAATATAACAATGTATAATAAAAGTCTCATATGTCCGTAAAATAGGCACTTTAAGGCATATTCACCGTTTTTAAATTCAGGATACTTTTATATAAATTTGTTCTTAAATTAAAGCTAAATTTTTGAATTCTTTTTATATTTTTCTTTATATTGTTCACACCTTAGAGCAATGTGTGAATAGTACACATATTGATAAAAAACAGTAATTTTTTTGATAGTAAATTTTTTTTTAAGAGTTTTATAGAAATTTTTATTAACTACTGGTTTTACACGCTAAAACGAACTCGTCCGTTTTAGTGGCAGGGACAAATGTCCCTTGCAACCCCCTAAAGCTACGAAAAACAAGTTTTTCGAGATTTATAAAATGTGAAATCGCTTTCTTTTTATAAAATTATGTAAAGTTAGTTAGTTATTTTAGTGTATTATTGTATTCATAAACGACCTCCCTGGTGTGTTGGTCGTTTTGTTAATTATTTAATTAAGAACGCTTAGTCTTTAGTTTTATCATCTGCCGTTGCAGCTTTTAAAAAGCCAAATAATCCTACCGCAAAAACAACTACCAAAAATATAATCTGAAAAATTTCTACATAGCTCATATCAATTCGCTTTGTGTTTGTTCTTTTAGCTGTCCGCACGCTGCACTGATATCTATGCCTTTAGAGTCGCGTATAGTACATAAAAGACCGTGATTTATTAGATACTCTTGGAAAGCTACCATATCGGCTTTATTTGGTCTCTGATATACAGTTCCCGGGTATGGATTGAAATATATTAGGTTTACTTTGGCTTTGATGCCTGAGAGCAGTTTAACAAGTTTTTTAGCAGAGCCTATGTCGTCATTTTTATTTTTAATAACCAGATACTCAAACATAACTCTTTTTCTTGTGTCTATCGGGAAGCGTTTAACCGCTTCAATTATAGAAGAGATATTATGTGCTTTATTCATTGGTATTAATTCGGTTCTTAATTCATCATCAACAGCATGAAGCGATATAGCAATATGAACGCCTAAATCCATCTCTCCAAGCTTGTCTATCTTGTTGCTGAGTCCGCTTGTAGATACAGTCTGTCTCTTGCCCGAGATGCATAAACCATCTTCTTCTTTAAATATCTCTATCGCTTTTGCTAGATTGTCAAGATTATCCAGCGGCTCACCCATTCCCATATATACTATATTTATCATTCTGTTGTGTTTGTGGCAGTTATCTCTTTTTAGAGCTACAACCTGCGCAACTATCTCGCCTGCACTCAAATCTCTTGTAAATCCGCCTTTTGCAGTTAAACAAAACGCACAGCCGACTTTACACCCTACTTGAGTCGAAACACATATCGTATATTTTGCTTCCTGAGTTACATTACCATTTTCATCGGTAATTTCTTCTTTCATCTTAAGCCAGACGCTCTCGATGGTTTTGCCGTCTTGAAGCTCAAAGAGGTACTTGATGGTGCCATCTGTTGACTCTTCTTTTTTTATTATCTTAAGTGGATTTACAATAAATTTTTCTTCTAACTCATCTTTTAATGCTTTTGGAATATTTTTCATTTCATCAAAGTTTTGCACATAGTTATGATAAAGCCAGCCATATATTTGTTTAGCTCTAAAAGATGGTTTTATCTGTTCTTGTAACTCTCTCAGTGTAAAATCAAGTAGTGATTGTTTCATTTTCTAAAGAGCCTTTGGTTTGAAGTCAGTTCTTTGATTCTTTTTTTTATATGCAGAGTTAAAACTCTTTTTGCCTCTTCGTGATTTTTTAAAAAATCTTCATGAGCATTTTTGTTAGTGTAGTTAGTTATACAAAAAACCCCGCCGGCAGGAATGTCAAACTCCTGAGCAACCCTTAATACAGCAAAAAACTCCATATTTTCTACGGCTATACCTAGCTTTAGAAATTTTTTTGTTAGCTCTTCGTTTGTTGATATATAGTTAGAAGAGTTGACTATAACATCTTTTTTTGTTTTATCTATGTTAGTAGATATTACATTATCAATTGGAGTGTATGCGTCATTATTTAAAAATCCAAGCTCAATATTTGATGCCGTCTTAGACTCAATTATGTCAAAAATATTGTGCTCTCCGTAGCTCCCTGCACTTCCTACAAACAACAAAAATTCCGGTTTATCAAAGAGACAAACTCTGGTTAAATTCATAGCAGTCTCAATTAGCCCTACTCCCATAGGTTGAGCAAAGTCAAATGTTTCGTTGTTTCCTGCACAAATTATCATAAACGAACCGGAATATTATTTTCATGTAAATATCGTTTTAAATCCATAATATTTATCTCTTTGTAATGAAAGATACTAGCAGCCAATGCAGCATCCGCACCATGCAAAAATGCCTCTTTTATATGCTCCATAGTTCCAGCACCGCCGCTGGCAATTACCGGAACATTTACAGCACGGCTTATCTGCTGGGTGATATTTAACTCAAATCCGGCTTTTGTTCCATCTGCATCCATCGATGTTAGAAGTATTTCACCGCTTCCGCGCTCAACCACCTCTTTTGCCCACTCAACTGCATCTATTCCCGTGTCAACGCGTCCACCGTTTAAATAAACATGATATTTATTACCGACTTTTTTTACATCAATCGCCGTTACGATACATTGAGAACCAAATCTTTTTGCACTCTCGTCTATTAACTGGGGTCTTTTTATAGCTGCTGAGTTTACACTTACTTTATCGCATCCGACATTTAAAAGTTTGTAAATATCGTCAAGTTTTCTAATTCCGCCACCGACGGTTAGCGGTATAAATATTTCGCGTGCCACTTGTGCAACTATATCAACTATGGTGTCACGATTGTCGCTTGATGCAGTTATATCTAAAAATGTAATCTCATCTGCACCTTCTTCGTTATATCTTCTTGCAACTTCCACAGGATCGCCGGCATCTCTAAGGCCAACAAAATTAACGCCTTTAACAACGCGTCCATCTTTAACATCAAGACATGGAATAATTCTTTTTGCAAAATAGTTCAAAAGCAACACCTTTTATAATATAGTGAAATTATACACTTTGTCGCTTATAGTAAGTTTTTTTTAAAATTAGAAACAATGAGAATGTTTCATGTGAAACATTCTCATTGTTTCTAATTTACACAAACAAGAGCTGAATAGAAGTGATTTGTGTTGCGAAATGAAACTATTAGTATAACGCTGATATAATCGGCGCACACTAAAACAGGAGAAAATATGTCAACTTTTGAGCAAGAGTCTTTAGACTACCACAAAGCTAGAAATCAATTTGATAGCAACGGAAAAATAGGAACACTGATTACAAAACCTTGTGATACGGTAAAAGAGTTGGCGATGGCTTACAGCCCTGGTGTTGCATACCCTTGTCTAGAGATAGAAAAAGATATTGATGCAGCATACGATTACACAAACAAAGGTAATCTGGTAGCAGTTATTTCTGACGGTACAGCAGTATTGGGTCTTGGTGATATCGGTCATTTGGCTGGCAAGCCTGTTATGGAGGGAAAATGTGTACTTTTTAAAGCATTTGCCCATGTTGATGCAGTAGATATTGAGCTGAATGTTCATGATACAGAATCTATAATCGCTACGGTTGCTGCTATTGCAGATACATTTGGCGGTATAAATCTTGAAGATATTGCTGCGCCTCAATGTTTTGAAATAGAGACAAGACTTAAAGAGATATGTAATGTTCCTGTTTTTCACGATGATCAACACGGAACAGCGGTTATTACAACGGCAGGACTTATTAATGCTCTTGAAATGAGCGGTAAAAAAGCAGAAGAGTTGAAAGTTGTAGTTATCGGTGCAGGAGCAAGCGGAATAGCTTGTGCAAATATGTATAAGGCGCTTGGTGTTAAAAACATCACTATGCTTGACTCCAAAGGTGTTATCCACACTGGAAGAACAGATTTAAATGAGCAAAAGAAAGCTTACGCTATCGATACTACAGATAGAACACCGGCGGATGCAGCTAAAAATGCAGATATGATTCTTGGTCTTTCTGGTCCTGATCAGATATCTACAGATATGGTAGCTTCTATGGCAGCTAATCCAATTATCTTTGCCTGTGCAAATCCAACTCCTGAGATTATGCCTGCATTGGCAAAATCAGTTAGAGATGATTTAATTATCGGTACAGGTAGAAGCGATTTTGCAAATCAAGTAAATAATGTTCTTGGTTTTCCATTTATTTTCCGTGGCGCGCTTGATGTTAGAGCTACAAAAATCACAGAAAATATGAAAATGGCAGCTTCAAAAGCGTTGGCTGCTCTTGCAAAAGAGTCAGTGCCTGATTATGTGGCAAAAGCTCATAAGAGAGATGATATGGCATTTGGTCCAGAGTATATCATTCCTTCACCGTTTGACAAAAGACTTCTTGTATGGGTTTCATCGGCGGTTGCACAAGCAGCAGTTGAAGATGGTGTAGCTGGAGTTAAAGATTTTAATCTTGAGGCTTATAAAGCTAAACTTCAAGCTATGGCTGATAACGCAAAGTAAGTTTTTAAAGCAGGGTTTTTCCCTGCTTTTGCTTTCATTAACTAAACATAAGTAAAAATAGTATAAAATAGCCGCTTATGGAAAAAATTGTAGCAAAAAAGAAGTTTGGACAAAATTTCTTAAAAGATAAAACTATTTTACAAAAAATCGTCGAAGCGATGCCCAACAACGATAACAAAATCGTAGAGATTGGGCCTGGCTTAGGTGATTTAACTAAATTTTTAGTAGATGTCAAAAGTGTAGAAGCTTTTGAGGTCGATACCGATTTGTGTAAACTGTTACAAAATAAATTTGAAAAAGAGATCGCAACCAAACAGCTCCGCATACATTGTGGGGATGTTCTTAATGTTTGGAAGAGTGAACTTATAGATGAGTCGTATGATTTGGTGGCAAATTTGCCATACTATATAGCGACTAACATAATTCTAAAAGCCCTCGCAGATCCAAAATGCAAAAATATACTTGTAATGGTACAGCTTGAAGTTGCAGAAAAATTTTGCGCACATGAGGGTGATAAAGTATTTGGCTCTTTGGGTATTATAACTCAAAGTGTAGGAGACGCACATATAGTTGTGAGAGTTCCGCCAACGGCATTTGAACCGCAGCCAAAAATAGATTCTGCAGTTTTTTTGATACAAAAAAATAGTGATAGAAGTGATAAAGATTTTGAGGATATGCTTAGAGTTGCATTTACGCAACCTCGGAAAACTCTTATGAAAAATCTATCAGTTGTTTATCAAAAAACTATACTTCAAGATGCTTTTCTTAAGCTTAATCTTGCACAAACGATTCGTCCTCATCAAGTTTCTACCCTAGACTATCACCAACTCTATAAACTAACAAGGAGTTTGGATGGAACAAGAGAATCAGGAAATTAACGAAAGTATTTCTCAAGAAAATCGTAAACCAAATAATTATAACAACAGAAGACCCAACAACAATAATAGCAGTAAGCCAAATAACCAAAATGGCAACAAACCGGCAGGTAGCAACCCAGCAGGCAGCAATCCGGCTAACAGCAGCAAAAACAAGAGTGCATCAAGAGGGCGTCGTCGTCAAAGCACACCTGTAGATGAAAATTTAAAAGCATTTGTTGAAATAAATCAAGAAGCTCATAAGCAGAGACTTAATCCGCACTATAAATTAGATTTAAACTCAAAAGAGAAAATCCGCATTACCCCGCTTGGCGGACTTGGTGAAATCGGCGGAAATATTACAGTATTTGAAACTCAAAATGAAGCGATACTTGTAGATGTCGGTATGAGTTTTCCAGATGAAGATATGCACGGTGTTGATATTTTGGTACCTGACTTTACATATATTCGTGAAATCAAAGATAAAATTAAAGCAATAATTATAACGCACGCACACGAAGACCATATTGGAGCAATGCCATATCTGTACAAAGAGATGCAGTTTCCGATATATGGTTCACCGCTTCCTTTAGCAATGATAGGAAGCAAATTTGATGAACATCATATAAAAGAGTTCAAACAGCATCTGCACCCAATTGAAAAGAGAAAAATTTATAAAATCGGTGAAGATTTTGAGATAGAGTGGATGCACATGACTCACTCTATTATAGATTCATCATCACTGGCAATTACTACACCTGCCGGAACTATTATTCACACAGGTGACTTTAAAATAGACCACACGCCGGTAGATGGTTATACTGCGGATTTACATAGATTAGCTCACTACGGTGACAAAGGTGTTCTTTGTCTGTTAAGCGACTCTACAAACTCATACAATACAGCTCCTACTCCGTCTGAGCTTAGTGTTGCACCGGCACTTGATAGAGTATTTTCAAAAGCTGAAGGCAGAGTATTGCTCTCAACTTTCAGTTCAAACATTCACCGTGTTTTTCAGGCTATCCAGTACGGCGTGAAGTATGGGCGTAAAGTTTGTGTCATAGGTCGTTCAATGGAGAGAAATATTGAAATAGCTATGCAGTATGACTATATTAAACTGCCAAAAAATATATTTGTAGAGCCGGAACAGATTGCTTCAATGAATGATAAAGATATTCTTATTGTTACAACCGGTTCACAAGGTGAGCCAAGTTCTGCACTATTTAGAATGTCAATCGGCGAACATAGACATGTGAAAATTAAACCAAATGATTTAATTGTTCTTTCATCTCGCCCTATTCCGGGAAATGAAGGCTCAATCTCCGGGATGTTAAACCATCTCCAGCGCGCCGGAGCAAAGATAGCTCTGGATAGAGAACTGCATGTATCAGGACACGCTTCTATAGAAGAGCAAAAGCTTATGCTTCGTCTTGTCAATCCTAAATTCTTTTTGCCAATCCACGGTGAGTACAATCATGTAATGAAGCATAAAGAGACTGCAATGATGTGTGGTGTTCCTGAGCGTAATATATATATTATGAATGACGGAGATACGGTAGAGATTGCTCCAAAATATATGAGAAAAGTAAAAACAGTAAGAACCGGCAAGACATATATTGATAACCAAAACAATCATAAAATAGAAGATGACATTGTAATCGACCGTCAAAAACTTGCATCTGACGGTATTGTAATGATTGTTGCCCAGATAGACGGACAGCACTCTACAATGCTCTCTAAGCCGTTGGTAACTTCGTTTGGTTTAGTTTCTGATAAGCAGGATAAATTCTTTGCTAAAGAGATTGAAGAGGTGCTAGAACACTTCCTTGCCAACATAAAAGAGGGACTGATAGAAAATGCAAGAGCATTGGAAAATGACCTTCGCCAAGTTGTTAGAAAACATATTTATAGAAAAATGAAAAAATATCCGCTAATTGTTCCGCATATCTTTGTTATGTAGATAAATATTTTGATATGCGGAATATTTTCCGCATATCATTGCACTTCCTTAACTAAAGCACTTTATCATTTGCAATTTTCAGCTTCTTTAGCAGAGAAAAATCAGAGGGTATCTTATTATAATTTCTATTCTACTAAAAAATTTGCCATCATAGAGTGATCTTCATGTTCTAAAATATGACAGTGGTGAAGAAATAATCCGGGTATAGTAAACTTTACTATAATACGAACGGTCTCATTAGGCATAACAAGAACGGTATCTTTCCACCCCTTGTCGGTGGGAAAATTTATTTTGCTTGTTCTATCAAGCACTTGAAAATGAACCCCATGTATGTGAAAAGGGTGTGCCATATGGACACTGTTTTTAATCTCCCAAATTTCTGTTGAGCCTAGTTTTACTCTCTCATCTACTCTATGCATGTCGTATGGCTTTTTGTTTAAAGTCCAGACACCTCCCTCTATAATTTCCATAGTTATAACCCTGCTTTTTGAGGCATCAGAGGCTTTCATTTTTGCAATTGTTGAGAGTTTTTTTGGAATTTGCAGCTGGTTTTGAGCAGAAAGTTCGGTAACTTTAAATTTCATAATATCTATTTTAGAATCAAAGCCTGGATAGGCGGTGTTTGGTACAAAAATGCTGGCTTCTTTAAATCCCAGAGTTTTTAGCGTTATGCTATCACCTACTTTTTTATCTTTAAAATCTACGATAATATCTATACGCTCTGCTACTGCAACTAAAATATCTTTTACGACTATGGGTTCTTCGAGAAGCCCGCCGTCAGTTCCAATCAACATGAACTCTTCGATACCCTCAAATGCGAGCTTATATGTTCTTGCGCTTGAGCCGTTTAGTATTCTAAGGCGGTATTTTGTGTTTTTAACATTTTTATAGGGATGGGGCGTAGAGTTTACCATGATGACATTGCCTAAAATGCCGATATTGTCTTGCTGGGCTTCTTTATAGATAAGATTTCCTTCCTTGTCAAACCTTCTGTCTTGTATAATCAGAGGCAGTTCAAACTCACCGGATGGAAGATTTAACCTCTTCTCATCTTCGTCCTCTATAATGTAAAGACCTGCAAGTCCATAGTAGATCTCTTCTCCGGTTCTGCCGTGCGGATGTGTGTGATACCAGAATGTCCCCGCCCTTTGATTGACTCTGTACCTGTACTCTTTTGTCATATTTGTCGCAATAGCGTCCTTCGGATGCCCGTCCATAGTCTCAGGTACAAGCAAACCGTGCCAATGAATAATAGTCTGTTTTTCAAGGCTGTTGGTGAAATCTAGCTCAAAATCGTCACCGTTTTTGATTCTAATAGTTGGATTTGGCAAGTCACCTTGAAATGTTAAAACATCTGTTTTTTTCTCTTTATAGAGAGCAGCGGAGCTTTTTTGAGCATTGAATTTCGCTTTTGCGATATGTTCAAAATCAATCTCTTTGGGAATCTTAAGCTCTTGTGTAAATGGTTCAAACTTCTCATTTATAACATTTTTTTGGGGTTCCTGCACCATCTTTTGAGTTTCATTGCTCTTTTTATCGAATTTAGTGTTTTTGTCAGACTCTTTTTCGCAACCGACAAGTATTGCCGCCGCTGCCGAAAAAGAGAAAGGGTATAAAAAATTTCTTCTGTTCATCAATATTCCTCATTTTTTAACATGGATAAATCTTATAACACAATGTAGTGAGAACAGTATTGCACCCAAAATATAAAAATAAGCTTAAGCAGACTATGGATATAATGTTTTAAGACCACCGCCAACCATTTTCACAGTAAATAAAAAAATATTTAAAAAATAATAATCACATCATTCTCTCAGCTATTTCTTGATACCCTATCATCATTAAAACTTTCAAAAGGCACAACATTGTCAGATAAACAAGATATTGAATTTGAAAATGCAGTAAAAAGTATGATGCTTCATATTGGGGAAAACCCAGAGAGAGAAGGGCTTTTAAAAACTCCGCAAAGAGTTAAAAAAGCTTATGAGTTTATCTTTGGCGGTTACAAAGAAGACCCGCAAGAGATACTAAAATCTGCTCTATTTACAAGCTCAAACGATGAAATGGTACTTTTAAAAGATATAGAGTTTTACTCTACATGCGAACATCATCTTCTTCCGATTATAGGGCGTGTTCATGTTGCATATATTCCAAACGGCAAAGTTGTCGGACTCTCAAAAATTCCTCGTGTTGTAAATGTTTTTGCACGCCGTATGCAGATTCAAGAGCAGTTGACTGAACAGATTGCAGACGCCATAATGAGTACAATTCAGCCAAAAGGTGTTGCAGTCGTGATTCAAGCGCGACATATGTGTATGGAGATGAGAGGCGTTGAGAAGATTAACTCTACAACCACATCTTCGGCTCTTCGCGGGTTGTTTAAAAAAGATGAAAAAACCAGAAGCGAATTTTTCTCTTTAATAAACTCTCCAAACGGTTCGCGTTATTAAGCTTTTCATCAATCAAGGAGATTTTTAATGCCTTTTGCTTCACTCAAAGAAAGAATCTCAGATAAAAAATATTCGGTTGCATTTGGCGAAGTCGTTAAAATAAATGCAACCGTCATCACTGCTCGCGGATTAAAAGTCAGCATCAGCGATATAGTGAAAATTATCTCAAACGACACAAATCAGGAGACCATCGGAATGGTTACCGAGATTGACGGCGGCACTTTTTTCATAACGCCGTTTAGTTTTGTTGAGGGATTTTGTTCCGGAGATAGAGTATTTTTGGATCAAACCGGTTTAAATATTCCCGTTGGATCATCTCTCTTGGGGCGTGTCGTAGACCCTTTTATGAGACCTATTGACGGAAAAGGAAGTGTAAACAATTCAAAATTTTCTCCGATAATTAAAGCTCCGATAGCCGCTATGAAACGGGGTATGATAAATGAAGTATTTAGTGTCGGGGTAAAGAGTATTGACGGGCTTTTAACATGCGGAAAAGGTCAAAAACTGGGAATTTTTGCCGGAAGCGGGGTTGGGAAATCAACTCTGATGGGGATGATTGTAAGAGGGGCAAACGCTCCAATAAAAGTGGTTGCACTCATCGGTGAGCGCGGCAGAGAGGTTCCTGAATTTATAGAGAAAAATCTTGGTGGAAATTTAGAAAACACGGTTATAATCGTTGCAACTTCTGATGACTCTCCTTTAATGAGAAAATATGGTGCATTTGCGGCTATGAGCGTGGCAGAGCATTTTAAAGATGAGGGTTTAGATGTTCTTTTTATAATGGACTCCGTAACTAGATTTGCAATGGCTCAAAGGGAGATAGGGCTTGCTCTTGGCGAACCGCCGACATCAAAAGGTTATCCGCCGTCTTCTTTGACGCTTCTTCCGCAGTTAATGGAGCGCGCAGGAAAAGAGGAGGGCAAAGGCTCTATAACTGCCTTTTTTACAATTCTAGTCGAGGGCGATGATATGAGTGACCCTATTGCCGACCAATCCCGCTCTATTTTGGATGGACACATCGTACTCTCTCGTGAGCTTACAGACTTCGGTATATATCCGCCTGTTCATATTTTAAACTCTGCTTCAAGGGTTATGAACGACATAATCTCGCCAGAGCATCTAAAGGCTGTGTTAAAATTTAGAAGGCTCTATACGCTTTTAAAAGAGAATGAAGTGCTTATCCGTATCGGTGCTTATTTAAAAGGGAGTGACCCTGAGCTGGATGAAGCAATAAGCAAAAAGAAAGATATGGAGAATTTTTTAATTCAAAATTCAATGTATAAGAGTGAATTTGATGAAACAGTAAGTACTCTTTTAAAGCTTATGAGCTCTTCATAATAATATCAAAATCTCTCCAGCTGTCTCTTCTTGGTCTTTGAGACTGAGCTTCCGTAATAGCTAATTTATGTGCTGAAATTTTTTCAAATTTTTTCATAATCTGGGCTATTTCGCTGTCCATGCCAAAAATATCTATGTAAGAGTAGATGATTGCTTCTGCACCCTTAAAATCTTTTTTATCTGCCAAAGTGTTAATCCTTACATGAAAACTAACCCTTAGCAAATCTCCGATTTTGTTGCGTCTGCTATATAAACCGATAAGTACGCCGAGTGTTTTTTTAATATCTTTTATATTTCCCCCAAGCGCATACTCTTCGCACTTTTGCATAAGCTTTGACCAGTGGTTTTCCAAGAGTATCCCAAGTTCTACACCTCTTAGATATTTATGCAAATCTAAAATCTCATAACAGCTTTTAAAATCACTCTCTTCGTAGGCTTTTTGCAGAGATAGAACATACTTGCATTTTGTATGAAGCTGCTCTACTCTTTGTGAAACATCCGGAATTTCATTAACACTGAGTAAGAGTTTTTTTGCGCTCTCTATGTCACCCCTTTTTATATCTGCTTCTATCTCTTGAAGAGTCTCTTCTATTTGGTTGTTTAGAGCGATGTAGTTTGGAATTTGTTTGAAGAGCTCATTTGCGCTTATGAGTTTATTTATGGTTTTAAAATCTCTCTTTTGAATCGCTTTTAACAGCTCTACAAACTCTCTGTTTTGGGTAAGCAGAAGTTTTATAAGCGGTTTTTTTGAGATTACGGTGTTGTACTCCGCCAAAAGTGCTCTTGCTCCGGCAGGATTGTTTTGCAGAATATGTCTTTGTGCATTTGCAAAAGCAAGTTTAAAAACCTGCTCCATTTTTTTATACTGTACTGTTTGCTTAAGCGGCTCATATTTAGAGCACATTCCATATGCCAAAGCGTATTTTTTTTCCAAAAAAAGCGCTTGAAATCTAAGATAATTTTTAAAAGCTATAAAAAGTTCTTTTATTTTAAGCTGTTTTGATTTTACATTTTTATAAATATCTAAAATTTGAGTGGCTTGAGCTATATTTTGGTTAATAAGAGCCTTGGTGGCATTCTCATAGTTCTTCTCAAACCTCTCTTCAAGTACTCTGTGTTCATTCGAGCCTTGAAGCATAGGCTCTTTTGTGATTAGCTCAAATGCTTTTTCAAGTGAGTTGTGAACAATCAGCGACCTTAATTTTGCAATTCCCGGAAGTTCTACATGTAAAATTTTATTATTTATAAGCGCAACAACTAAAGAGTCACCCTTAACTATATCAACCATATTTATTTGTGTATCAAATTCTATATATTTGCTATGTGTAATTTTATAATTTTTTATATCAACTATGGTAACTATATTTGACTTGCCTACAACCATAATATAGTTTGGATTTGACATTATGAGAATTTGTTTAATTCTTAAAATAGGAGTTTTTACGCTTTTGTAACTGTTTTTTTCATTTAAAAATACAATATCTATCACCCCGTCCGTGTTGCCGCATATAAGAGTGTTTTCGTCCAAAAAGCACATAGCGTCAATACGAATTTTATTGTGGGTAATAACATTTTTATTTGCTTGAGTCTGCAGGTCGATTATAAAAACAGCGCAACCATAACCGCTACATGCAAATCTGTTTTTATAAAAAGCAAAAGAGCTTACAAAATTTTTACTATCTATGGTTTGTGCATCTATATTTTCTCTATTGTAAGGGAAAGAACAGAGCCTTGAGAGCAGAGATGATTGGTTTGTTTTGTACTGAAGTACTCTGCCGCTTTTGCTTCCTGCAATAATATATGTGGAAGATGGATCAAAGCTTATAATATCTATCTCTTCATCGTTTAGTTCAATGGTATGGATTATCTCTTTTGTCTGTATGTCGAGGATGTAGATGGTTTGAGTATTTACAAAAGCAAATAGCTCTGAGTTTGGGCTAAATGAACAGACGCTCACATCAGAATTAAGATACACATTTGCAATACTTTTTTTAACCTCACACTCATCAAAATCAAATATTTTGATTCCGTGAAACTTGGTATTGTAAGCAACCAATGAGCCGTTTAAGACTTTTAGCTCTGTAATATCGGACTTGGCTATCTGGCATTCATTTATCTTAAGCATGGGCTATTATAGATTAAAAATGTAGTATTTGAACTGAAAGTTATAATAAATATGTGGAGTTTGAGCCATGAGAAATGGCTCAAAATATTAGAAATCTAAAGCTTCTACTTCAGAGTAAGCTTTCATTAGATGTTTACCCATTTGACCCTCATATGCGTCCCATGAGTGGTAATCTTTTAGCTGTTCATGAACTATCGGCTTCATATCATAGCTCTCAACACCGTCCGCATACCCTTTTTTAGCGGCTGCAACGATGATTTTTAGATAATTTAAAAATGGCTCAACAGTTTCGCTTATTTGATTATTTGAAGGTCCATGTCCCGGAACATAAAGTTTATACTTTTTAAAACCGTCTTTTTGATTTTTAATCTTCTCCAGCAGGGCAATGTTTTCAATTATGCTAGATGATTCATCAAACGCTCCAAAACGATTTGTTATGAGGTTATCCCCAATAAACAGGGTGTTTGAGTTTGTATGTTCAATCAGTATATCTGTATCAGTATGCCCTTTTGCATAGTGACGCATGATAAAAGTTTGCCCATCAACAACAACTGTCTGTTTGTTTTCTACACCTTTAGTCGGAAATGTAAACGGCTTAGTTCCTTCTAAATTTCCCGTAAGTCTATCAAGAATTCCATACCAAGTCTCCGCCGAATTATCTTTTACCTGTTCTATCATATAAGTTAAGGCATAGATTGGCACATTTGGATATTTTTCTTTGATATTTTTGTTAGCGAACCAGTGGTCTCCGTGTTTATGAGTATTGAAAACGGCAATAATCGGTTTTTTGCTTACCTTTTCTATCTCTGCCATGATTTTCTTACCAACATTATAGTTTCCGCCCGGATCTATAACGATAAGTCCGTTTTTGCTCTCTATAATCGCCGGATTGTTCATAAATCCTTCATTCTCTTTGCTTGGCTCTCTCTCCGGTCCATGCATTATGTAAACATTACTATTCATTTTTTCAAATTTAAAATTGCCGAGATTTCCCAATGTTAATGCATTTAGTGATAGTGAAAATATGACGGCAACTGAAGCTAAAAGAGTAATTTTTTTCATCTGTTCTCCTATTTTTGTGAGTGTTTAAAGTTTGTGAGGGGTTGTTGTATTTTATAGGTTAATCCTCCAGAGGAGGATTAGAAAGTTTGATTATGCTCTACCAGAAAGCATGCCGTACATTGTCATCGGTTTAAGAAGATAAACTTTTAACAACCACATAATCCATCTCTCTTTAGTCGGGTCTAACGGGAATGAAGGAGTCGGTTTCTTAGTCCAGTTGAACTCTGCCATCATAACAGTACCTATGCCTGTGATAAGTGGACAAACAGTGTATCCATCATATTTAGCTGTCGGCTCTTTACCGCCCATAACAGAAATCATGTTATCAACAACAATCTTGTATTGTTTACGAGCTGAACCGCCAGTTTTACCCATTGGAACGCCAGCATTATCACCAACTGCCCAAACATTTGGATAGAAACTGCTTTGTAGAGTCTCTTTATTAACAGTAATCCATCCGCCGGCTGCAGAACCAAGTTTTGAAGTACCAACAGCATCAGGTGCTTTCATCGGAGGAGCAATGTGCATGAAGTCGTATTTAAATTGAACCGGCTCAGCTACTTTTACTTCTGTAATGACTTTTTCACCCATCTCATCTTCAGATTCTTGTTTTTCCATTTTCCACTTGTCGAATGTTGCTACTTTGTTTGCAGCATCAACTTCTGTAAGGTTGTGTTTGAAGTTCCATTTAAAGCCTCTTGCTTCAAACTGTTTAACAACTGCATCGTTATATTCAGGAATTCCAAATAGTACTCCGCCGTCAGTATTGAAAGTAAGTTCTACTTTATCACGAACACCAGCCTCAACAAGACGAGCATGAGTTAAGTATATGATTTTCATAGGAGCGCCGCCACATTTAAGAGGCGTGTTTGGATGAGTGAAAATCGCTTGTAATTTCTCTGCTCCAGTATGAGCTTTAGCTTTAGTAATTAACTCCTGAATTCCTTCCCATGTTGCTTTTGCACCATCTTGGAAATATAGAGAGTGAAGACCATTTTTAGTAACAGTTTGCTTAGTAGCAGCATTATCTGCTCCGGCTGATGTTATTTCGCCTTCGATACCTTTAATAGCTTTGTAGTTAAGGTTTGCACCGGCAGCAACGATTAGTTGATCATAAGTTACCTCTTCTTTGCCGTCAACAATAACTTTGTTGTTGTCAGGATCTACTGAAGTAACACTGCCTTTGATTAGTTTAACACCGCTTGGAACGAAATCATCTCTTTTGTATTGGATGTCATCTAGTTTCCAAATACCGCCTGCAACTAGGGTCTGACCTGGTTGGTAAGAAACAGACATAGGATCCGGCTCAATTACAGTAATATCTGCATTTGAAATAGTATTGTTAAGGCGAGCTGCCGTACTCATACCGGCTAAACCGCCACCGATGATAACGATTTTACCTTTTACATCAGAAGATGCAGCTGCAGTTGAAGTACCAACAGAAGCACTTGCTATTACAGACGCCGCCAACGGAGACATTGTTAAATATTTTAAAGCCTCACGACGAGACATAATCTCCGGGTGCTTGTCAACTTCTTTTAAAATCTCTTCTAAAATCTTGTTCTTTTTCATGACTTTCCTTTTTTTGTGATAAAGTTATCAATTTTACATCTTTGAGGCTTAAGATAGTTTTAAATATTAATATTTTTAGAAGTTTAATGCTATTTTAGGTGTTTATGTGTCAATTTATAGAAATTTTTTTGTTTAATAATTATATGTTTTATTTATAATAAGTTGAGCTGATACTCTAGAATTAAACTCATTTTTAACAACTCTATAACTGCATGTCAATTTTTTTTCGCTGGGAATATCGAGAACTCTTTTAAATTGTATCAGTTCTATACTCTTTTTTTCATGTGCAAACTGTCTAAGCGTAACTTTGGAGTGAGAGCTCTCTTTTCCAAAAGTTTTCGTCTCCAGTATCTGTGCATCTTTTATTAAAAAGAGCGGGCGAGAGTTTGCCTCACCGTAAGGCTCAAAGCTCTCAAGCAGATTTAAGAGCTCAATATCTATCTCGCTGCTAGGAAGTATCCCGATAACTTCATCCAATGATTTAAAATCATCCGAATTTAATTTTGATGCACTCTCATTTATGGCAATTCTAAAAGCGTCTATATCTTGCTCATCTAGTCCAAGACCGGCTGCCATTTTATGTCCGCCGAATTTAGTTAAAAGGTGACCGTTTTGTTTTATGAGTTCATATATATTTACATTTCCTATGCTTCTGGCACTTCCTTTTGCAATACCGTTGTTTATGCTCAGTACAATTGCAGGTTTTGAGAAGTGCTCAACTAATCTTGCGGCAACAATCCCGACAACACCCTCATGCCAATCCTCTTTTGCTACTACAATGATAGTATCATCGCTATTTACAAGTTTGATTGCCTCGTTTGTAGTCTCAGCCTCCCACTCGCGTCTTCGCTCATTAAGAGAGTTTAGTTTTTCAAACTGCTTATATGCTTGGTTTGTTGATGCGGCAGTTAAAAATTCTAACGATATGCTTGCGTCTTCCAATCTTCCGGCGGAGTTTATGCGAGGCGCAATCTGAAAAGCTATATCTTCGGAGGTTATAGAGCTTTTGTTTAAAAAATCTTTTATTATGAGAGAAGATGGTCTTTGTGAGCTCATTAAAACTTTTAAACCCTCTTTTACCAGAGTTCTATTTATATCCACAAGAGGCATTATGTCAGCGATAATCGCTATGCATAAAATATCTAAAAACTCTCTCATATCAATATTTAGGTTTAACTCTTTTTTAAGAAGCCCAAGAAGCAGCCATGCAACCTGTGCGCCGCATATCTCCTGAAACGGATAACTACAAGTAGAGAGTTTTGGGTTGACAATCGCGTAAGCTTCAGGGAGTGTATCTAGGGGCGTGTGATGGTCTGTAATGATTAACTCAATGCCTCTTTCTTTGCAAACTTGCGCCGCTTCAATGGCTGTTATGCCGTTATCTACGGTAATGATTAAATCTGCATTTACCCTTTTTAAGAGATTTGGACTGACACCGTAACCGTCACTGAAACGGTTTGGAATTATCGCCTCAAGAGGATATGGAATCTGTCTAAAAAAATCAATCATAATAGCAGTCGAGCTAATACCGTCAACATCATAATCGCCGACTAGAGTTATTTTTTTGCCCTCTCTTATGGCATCAGCTATCTTTTTAGCGGCTTTAGGGGCATCGTGAAGCAGAGAGGGATTTGGAATTTGTGAGAGTTTTTTTTCTTCGTCTGCAAATCTTTGATTAAGCAGCTCATAAAGAGAGGCTTTATCTAGGATTGGCACATCATCAAAACGAAGTTTCTTTAGAAAATTTTGCATAGCTGCTAAGAAACTACTTTTTTTGTGAAATATTTAGAGTTGCTTCAACAAACGCCAATATTGAAGGGTTTGGACTCTGAAGTCTTGATGTGAACTCCGGATGAAATTGAACACCCAAAAACCATGGATGGTCTTTTATCTCAACAGCCTCAATAAGCCCGTTTGATTCACCCGTCACTATCATGCCGGCATCTTCAAGCTGTTTGCGGTATGTTGGATTTGCTTCATATCTATGGCGGTGTCTCTCGAAAATAGTTTTTGCTCCGCCGTAAGCTTTGCGTAAAATAGAGCCCTCTTTTGTGTCACAAGGGTACTCTCCAAGTCTAAGAGTTCCGCCCATCGGTGATTTGTGAGTACGGAGCTGTGTGTTGCCGCTTTGGTCTAAGAAATTATCTATTAGGTAAATCATCGGGTAGGGTGTATTTTCATCAAATTCAACAGAGTTTGCACCTTTTAGCCCTAATACATTTCTTGCATACTCTACAAGTGTAAGCTGCATTCCAAGACAGATGCCAAGATATGGGATTTTGTTCTCACGAGCGTATCTAATAGCTTCTATTTTGCCCTCAACACCGCGATTTCCAAAACCTCCTGCAACTAAAACAGAGTCACAGTCGCTTAGTAGTGCTTCTGCTCCCCTCTCTTCTATCTTTTCACTGTCAACCCAGTGAATATCAACGCGGGTGTCAAGATGCGCTCCTGCATGGATTAGGGATTCTGTTAAAGATTTATAAGCCTCTTTAAGCTCGAGATATTTCCCGACAAAACCAAGAACAATACGATTTTTCGGCTGGACTATTTTTTTAACCAGAGAGTCCCATTTTTCCATATTTGGATTAAGCTCACCTAAACCCAACTCTTTTGAGATAGGTTTTAGGATGTTTTGTCTCAAAAATGTAATAGGAATATCATAAATAGTTGCAGCATCAAGTGCCTCTATAACGCTATCTGCGGAGACATCACAGCTCATTGCCAGTTTTTTCTTGAAGGTTTTTGGCAGTGCATTTTCGCTTCTGGCAATTATCATCTGAGGAGTGATACCGATGCGGCGAAGCTCTTGAACAGAGTGCTGAGTCGGTTTGGATTTTAGTTCACCGGCAGCTTTTATGAATGGAATAAGCGTAACATGAACAAAAAATGTTCCCTCAACTTCGTCATCATGTTTCATTTGACGAATCGCCTCCATAAACGGAAGACCTTCGATATCTCCGACTGTTCCGCCAAGCTCTACTATGAGAATATCGTGACCTTCTCCAGCCTCTTTTATACGCTTTACAATCTCTCCGACAATATGGGGGATAACTTGAATTGTTTGACCAAGATACCCGCCTGCTCGTTCTCTCTCGATAACGGCCGAGTATATCTGACCGGTAGTAAAGTTGCTTGATTTAAGATAAGATGTATCTAAAAATCTCTCATAGTTTCCGATATCCAAATCCGTTTCTGCTCCGTCTTTTGTCACAAAAACTTCGCCATGCTCCAGAGGACTCATGGTTCCGGGGTCAACATTTATGTATGGGTCTATTTTCAACATTCCTACTTGTATGCCGGAGTGTTTTAGCAGAGTACCGATACTAGCCGCTGTTATCCCTTTTCCAAGAGAACTTAAAACACCACCCGTTACAAAGATATATTTAGTCATAAAATAGCTCCAAAATGTCAAACATTGACGCGATTATAATATAGAGTCTCTTAAAATTAAGTATATGATTGCTTTAAAAAATATTGAGCCAAAAGGTTCTTTTGCTATAATTATGCCTCTTAGGGGTTTTTAAAAAAACCATAAATAAAATATTGAAAGATTTTAATGGAATTTGCACTTTTATACATAGTTACGGCACTCGGTATTTCGACTGTATTAAACCTGATTTTAAAACGATTCGGTATTTCACAGATAATAGGATACATACTAACCGGCACTATAATCGTCTATGCATTTGATTTAAGACATATGAATAACTCAGCCACTCTTACGCATATTGCTGAATTTGGTATAGTTTTTTTGATGTTTACAATCGGGCTTGAGATATCTTTGGCAAAAATGAACAGCATGAAAAAAGAGATATTTGTAAATGGATTTATGCAGGTCGGTTTTACCGCGCTAATCGTATATGGAGTCAGTCACTATCTTTTTTCACTTAAATCTAGCTCGGCTCTTATTCTTTCGTTGGCATTTGCTCTCTCTTCAACTGCAGTTGTGCTAAGTTATCTAAAAAGCTCAAAAGAGATAAATAATCCTTATGGTCAGCGTGCAACGGGGATATTGATTTTTCAAGATATAGCAGTTATTCCGATACTGATTTTTTTAAGTTTTTTGACTGCTTCCGCCGATCAATCAATTGCCGAAATTATAAAAGATACCATAATAAGTGCTGTAATAATTATAGGATTTATGTTTGTTATCGGCAAGAGGGTTATGACTTGGCTACTGCATTTCTCTGCATCAAGCGAAGTCGATGAGCTTTTTATGGGTTCGGTTCTTTTTATAGTGGTAAGTGCCGCACTCTTAGCCTCATATATGGGTTTTACATACTCTCTTGGCGCGTTTGTAGCCGGAATGATTATAGCCGAGACAAAGTATTATCATAAAGTAGAGTCCGATATAGCGCCGTTTAAAGACATACTTTTGGGTACATTCTTTATTGTCGTGGGCATGAAGATAGATGTTGCCTTTTTTATGAATAATATTGGTTTAATAGTCGGTATTTTCTTGCTGGTTTTGGTTTTAAAAACTCTTGTTACATATCTTGTAGTTCGTATCTCATCATCGCATGTGCTCTCTCTTAAGACAGCTTTGGCTCTTTCGCAGGTCGGGGAGTTCTCTTTTGTAATATTTGCCGTTGCCAGTATGGGTGGGTTATTGGATGAAAAGTTAGAATCACTTTTTGTGCTGGTGGTTATTTTTTCTATGATTGTTACGCCGTTTTTTATCTCAAAGATAAACAGATTTGTAAGTTTTGTGAGCCATCACCAATATTTGGGGCTGGATAACTCCGCATTTACCTCAAGAACAAACCATGTAATAGTTTGCGGTTACAGTATTGTCGGTAAATTTGTTGCTAAATATTTAGATGAGATGGATGCTCCCTATGTCATAATAGACAACAACCCAAAGCATGTGCAAGAAGCTCTTGTAGCTGGAAAAGAGGCATATCTTGGAGATATGTCGAAACTTCCTTTGTTAGAAGCTCTGCATGCAGAGAGTTCAGCTGCCGTGATAGTAACTTTGGATAATTTCGATAAAAAAAGAGCGGTTTGCGAAGCCGTACTCAAACATACTAAAAATATTAACCTGATTGTCAAAATTTCTACACTAGAAGATAAAGAGGGTTTGGCGGATTTAAATATCACATCCATTGTCGATAGCAAATTAGAAGTCGGGCGAGTTTTGGTTGAAAAAATGACTACATGCAAAATAGGGTATTGATAAGATGAAAAAGATATATATAACAGACCTAGACCACACATTTTTACGAACAGATTTGTCTCTGAGCTCTTTTACAAGAGAGGTTTGGAACGCTCAAGCTTCAAGCTCCATAATGAGCATCGCAACAGCTAGAACATACAAAAAAACGGCACAGTTTTTACAAAATATTGAGCTAAACGCTCCGATGATACTTCTTGATGGCGCACTCATTGCAACTATGGATAAAAAGATAATAGATACTAAATTTATAAACAAAGAGGTTGGGGATGCCGTCATAGACGAGGGTGCAAAGTTTGGCATCTACCCTTTTGTCTTGGCTCTGGCGGATAACAATCTAAACGAAGCGTTTTTATACTCCGACATCTTAAATGAGCATCAAAAAAAGGTTTTAAAAAAGTATAGCAAAGATGATAATCTTCAGGAGCTAAAAAATATCAGAGCGATGAGTGATAATTTTAAGATTGTCTATTTCTCAGATGAGACGCAACTTCGGGCATTGTCATCACATTTGCAAGCTATTTTCGGAGAGTCGTTGAAGTATATTTTAGCACCGGAAGCTTATGTCGGCTGTTACTTCTTGACTCTTCTTCATAGAGATGCGGACAAATCGCACGGCATCAGAAGTGTGAGCGAATATGTCGGTTTTGATCTGAAAAAGCTGACGGTTTTTGGAGACAACTTCAATGACATCGGTATGTTTGAACTCGCAGGAATCTCCGTTGCAGTGGCAAATGCCCAAGAGGGTGTAAAAAAACTCGCAGATATAGTTCTGCCTCATACAAACGATGAGGACGCCGTTGCAAAATATCTAAAAGGTTTGAAAAGTGCAAAGTAAATCTACTCTTTTGCCTATGGCAATCATAGGGGTTCTGTTTTTTATATTCGGATTTGTTACATGGCTAAACGGTTCGCTCATCCCATTTTTAAAAGTTATCTGTGAGCTCAATGAGTTTGAGGCGCTTTTTGTCACTTTTGCCTTCTACATCGCCTATACCGTAATGGCATTGCCGATGGCTTATCTGCTTGAGAAAACGGGGTATAAAAACGGCATGGCTTTGGGTTTGGCAATCATGGCAGTCGGCGCTCTTCTTTTTATTCCCGCGGCTCAGAGTGCAAGTTTTGTACTCTTTTTGGTTGCACTTTTTACGCTTGGAACAGGACTTACAATCTTGCAAACAGCGTCAAACCCGTACATAGTTTGCATAGGACCCATAGAGAGTGCGGCTATGCGTATAAGCATAATGGGGCTTATAAACAAGGGTGCGGGAGTTATTGTTCCTCTTCTTTTTAGCGCTTTTATACTCTCAGATGTAGGCTCTTTGGAAAATTTGTCCGCCGAATCAAAAGAGGTTTTGGCTTCAAAACTTATAACTCCGTACATCGTTATGGCAGTTGTCTTGGGCGCTCTGATAGCGCTTGTGAAATTCTCTTCGCTTCCGGAACTTGAGTTTAAAAAAAAGGACTCAGACGAGGAAAAGAGTATATTTGAGTTTCCGCGAGTAGTTTTGGGTGCGGCTGCACTTTTCTTTTATGTCGGCATTGAGGTAATCGCAGGAGATACTATCGGGCTTTACGGACAGCATTTAGGTCTTGAGAACTACACCTCTCTAACCTCTTTTACTATGATTTTTATGGTTTTTGGCTACCTTGTCGGAGTTGCTTTTATACCCAAATATCTCTCTCAGGAGAGAGCGCTTCTTGGTTCTGCAATAGCCGGAATCTTATTTTTATTTGGTGTTGTGGCTTCATCGCAAAGCCATGGAGTGTCCGAGGTTTTATGGGGTTGGAGCGGGATTAGAACACTTCCAAATACCATAACTTTTGTAGCACTTTTAGGCTTTGCAAATGCCCTTGTTTGGCCGAGTATCTGGCCATTAGCGTTAGAGGGGTTGGGCAGACATACGGCTAAGGGAAGCGCGCTTCTAATCATGGCGATAGCCGGCGGAGCAGTGCTTCCTCTTATTTTTGGAAAAATCGCACATATAAGCGGCGATATGCAATCGACTTATTTGATTGGTGTAGTTTGCTATGCTTTTATACTTCTATATGCTCTTAAATGGCACAAAATCTCATCTTGGAGAGGTGAATGATTGTTCATAAGAAACTAGCTAACGGTTTTGCCTGCATTGAGATAAAAAACAGCTCTGCAGAGGCAACAATAGCACTTCAAGGAGCGCATATTTTTCACTATAAAAGAGAGGGCGAAGAGCCGATTTTATGGCTTAGCGAAGTGAGTGATTTTGAGGCAGGCAAGGCAATTCGCGGCGGTATTCCCGTCTGTTGGCCGTGGTTTGGGTTTAACGAAGATAAAACTTTGCCACAGCACGGTTTTGCAAGAACAGCTTTGTGGGAGTTTGTTTGTAGCGGTGAGGTTGATGAAAAAACAACATCTATAACTTTAAAGCTGACGCACAGCGATGAAACACTTAAGATGTGGTGCTATAAGTTTGAACTGGAGTTAAAAATAACCATTTCAGACAGGTTGAGTATGGAGTTGAAAACAACGAATTTGGATAGAGAAAGTTTTACGATAACACAGGCTCTTCATACCTATTTTGCCGTCTCGCATATCTCAGATGTGACCATAAAAGGTTTAGATAGAAAACCATACTTAGATGCACTTACTTGGAAAAACGAGGTACAAAAAGGCGATATATCGTTCAATCAAGAGGTTGACAGGGTTTATCAAGAGGTTGATGGCGAGATAGTTTTAATAGATAAAAATAGAATAGTTCATCTAAAAAATGAGGGTTCGTCTTCCGTAGTTGTCTGGAATCCATGGATAGAGAAGTGCAGCAGAATGAGCGCTATGAAACCTACTGCTTATGAGAGTATGTTATGCATCGAGTCCGCCAATGCCTTTGATGATTTTAAAGTTATAAAACCAAATGAGTCACACACTCTAAGGGCCACTATATACTAAGGTATTGAAGCTTGTCTCTCCGGAGGCAGATTTGTAAGCCCTTTTTTTGCCTCATAAGCTAGGCGCATTACACCGACAGCGTAGTTTGATGAGTTGTTATAACGCATAATTTTTTTTGTGTACTCTCTTAAATAGTCAAGTTCGCTTTTTGCACATGTAAAGCAGTCGTAAGTTGTTCCCATCTTCTCATTTTGCTCATGAACAAAAGAGGCGTTCTCATTTTCAAACTCGAACTCATACCATTTTGACTCAATATCTACAATATCCGGTATTTTACTCCAGTCGATAAGTTCAAAAAAGCCGGCCTTTTTATTTAAAAATTTACTGGCAGAAACGATTGCATCTTCCATCTTCGACAAATCGGCAAACTCTGTTTTATACCCCTCAGAGTAGACGAAACTGTTTGGCATAAACTGCGGTATTCCGATTGCCCCTGCGTACGAGCTTGGAAGATTGCACCCCTGCGGGGCTACGCCTTTTTTATAGCAGTGGGTGATTATAGAGACCATATTTCCTTTACCCATGTTTATGAGCCATTTTTCTCTCGGCGAGTCCGGTTTTGTCCGTACAACAAGAGTGTTAAAAACGCTAAAGGCATCATGCTTTGGCACAATTTTGCCGAGCTTTGTCTCTTTGATTAAAATCGCGGCTATAATCTCACGATTTACGCCATATTTTTTTTCGGCATAGTCATAAACTTCACTATACTCTCTAAGATGCTTAACCATGTCGGGCACAAACTCAACCAGTACATTATTTGCTTTTTTCTCATTTTTTTTATGAGTTTTAAGATGCTTTGGCTGCATATATTCAAAACTTATTTCATCAAATTTTTCTGTTTTTTCTTCAGAGAGTAAAAAAGTGTTCGCATATTCATAGGTAACGCCGTTGCCTACGGCTTTATTGCAAACATCGACATAATCTTGGTTTTGAAATACACAGCCACTATATTCTGCAAAAAGCATGGTGCCTAATAGCAGTATAAATAATAATTTTATCATCCGGTTTCCCTCTTTGATTTTTGCAATCACATACCACAATGATAACAAAATATTTTTTATATTATATTAACTCTTTATACTAAATAGCATTTAGAGTACCTATTTTGCTATAATTATAAAAAATATTATAAATGAGACAGGACGACAAATGGTAGACAAAGCATGTGATAACAAAGTATGTATAAACAGCAAAGAGTGCGCTAGATTTCAATCATTTTTAGACGGCAACAAAGATTATAAAACATTCAAAGGCACCGAAGTAAAAGGGTGCGGTCAGTTTATACAAAAATAAATAAAAAGAGTTGAGTAAAAAATGAGCGAAGAAAAAAAAGATTTATTTGAGCAATTTATGGAAAAGATTCCGGCTGTTATCGGTATTCATGATGATGAAGACCGTATTGTTTATATAAATAGCAGTGCCAACTCATTTTTTAAAAATCAAAGTATAGTAGGATCTCTTCTTTGTGATTTGCTTCCCAAAGATACAGCCGATAAAGCCACTCAGCTGCTGCAAGAAGCGAAGCAGCACGGTTATGCAAAAATGATTATTGAAGCAGAAGATTTAAAAAATAACAAACACCATGTTTTTAAGGCGCTGGCTTTTAATATTAAAGATAAAAATCAAAAAGTTCAAATTGGAACTATATATGTTGACATCACTAAGCAACAAGAGACTACTCAAGAGATTTTAAAGCTACAACAGATATTAAATAACAGTCCTGTTTCAATCGTTACAACAGATATTGAGGGAAATATAGAGTATGTAAATCCATTCTTTAGCGAAACGACCGGCTATTCTCTTGAAGAGATTATCGGAAAAAATCCAAGAATTTTAAAGAGTGATTTTCATCCTGATGAGGATTATAAAGAGCTGTGGGAAACTATAACAGGCGGTGAAGTTTGGAACGGTACATTTAGAAATATTAAAAAAAGCGGTGAAGAGTACTGGGAGTCGGCGATTATCGCACCCGTTAAAGATAGAAATGGAAAAATTACCAATTTTATCGCTATAAAGCAGGAGATTACTGAACATGTATATCTTAAGGCGCAGCTCTTAGAAAAAGAGCAAGAGAGAGCTCAAAACTTTGAAAAAACTCTTGAATCTTTTGTTGCCATTGTTGAAGACCGTGACGCATATACGGGCGGACATTCACAAAGAGTGGCAGCTTACTCAAAAATGATAGCAAAAGAGATGGGTTGTTCTGATGATGAGTGTGAACTTATTTATAGAGCAGGAATACTCCACGACATCGGAAAAATCTCTACTCCAGATAATATTTTGCTGAAGCCCGATAAGCTGAGTGAGCTTGAGTACAAACTTATAAAAAGACATGTGGAAGTGAGCTATACTATCTTAAATACGATTCCTATGTATAAAGAGATAGCCGATATCGTGCTGTGCCACCATGAGCGATATGATGCAAAAGGGTATCCAAGAGGCTTGGGCGGCGACGAGATTCCGCTTTTATCCCAAATTATGATTATTGCCGACGCTTTTGATGCTATGACTACTAACCGTATCTACAAAATAGGCAAAAATATCCATGAAGCGCTGCAAGAGCTTAGAGAACAATCTTCAAAACAGTTTCATCCTGAAGTTGTAGAGAGTGCCGTAAAAGTATTGCAGCATGTCGAACTGGCAAATAATATAAATCAGCTTCCGCTAACAGAGCTTGAAAAAGAGCGTTTCGCATATTTTTATAGAGACCAGATAACGGACGCATATAACTCAAAATATTTAAACAATGTACTGAATCAAAACAGTATAAAAAAAGAGTTTATCTGCGTAAATACAATATATATGCATAACTTCAGCACATATAATGAGAAGCATGGATGGGCAAAGGGCGACCTGTTTTTGAAAAAATTTGCCAAAGAGCTTATTGAAAGATTTCCATCCTCTTTTATCTTTAGAATTCACGGCGACGATTTTGTCATAATCGGAAAAAGTCATGCGGATATAGCACTGGACGATTTGATGCAGCAAGAGATATTTAAAGAGAGCAATATAACGCTTAGCTATAAACATCTGGATTTGCGTGAAAATAGCATAACTAATCTGTATGAGCTTGAGATAGCAATACTAAAACACAACTAGAGCTTTTATAATCTCTTAGTTTTGAACTTCTGTCAATCTCTGCGGCGTGCCGATGTCATGCCATTTGCCTTCGTAGAGAGAACCGCTTACACGATTATTTCGAATTGCCTCGCGAAGCAACGGTGCAAGAGGAGTTTTTTTACACTCTAACCCCTCAAAAAATTTTGCCGAGTAATAACCTATGCCAGAGAAGGTAAATTTTTGTTTCGCATCGTTAACTACTCTCTCTTTGTGCAGCGCAAAATCTCCGTCTGGGTTGTGCTTTGGATTTGGAACTAAAATCAGATGGGCTAAATCATCACCCAAATCAAAGTTGTTCTCAAACTCATAGTCACACCAGATATCGCTATTTACGACTAAAAATATCTCATCTTCTAAAAGAGGAAGAGCTTTTATAATCCCTCCTGCGCTCTCTAGCGCGCCACACTCCTGCTCATCAGAGTATGTTATGCTGACTCCCCACTTTGAGCCCTCACCCAAAGCTTCCGGTATTTGATAACCTAGATGGGCAATATTTATAACTATTTCGCTAAAACCAAGAGAGGCTAGTTTTTCTATATGCCAGACTATTAGGGCTTTGTCGTTAACTTTTAGCAGCGGTTTTGGAGTTTTATCCGTGAGCGGACGCATCCTCTCACCGCGACCGGCTGCCAAAATCATCGCTTTCATTTTATAGTGCTTAAGAACTTAGCAAACTCTTTGGTTTCACTGTATCTCTCCGCCGTGTCTATAACATATTTCAGTGTGAGCGGCATATCTTTTAGGTAACCGTTTTTTTTATCACGAATATTGAGGCGCGAAAATACTCCAAGCACTTTAATATGCCTCTGCATTCCCATAAAATCAAACCATTTCAAAAATGTCTCATCACTAACTTTTAGAGCTTTTTTATCACGAAATTCTAAAGCCAGTTTTTTAATCTCTTTTCGCTCATACGCAACATAGCAATCTTTTAACAGTGAAACCAAATCATAAGTAATTGCGCCGTTCATAGCATCTTGATAATCAATTATGCCAATTTTTTTGTCATCTTTTAACAAAATATTTCTTGAGTGAAAATCACGATGTACGAAGACATCTTGAGGCTGCTGGAGCACAACATCGGAAATGGCATTTAAAGTAGTCGCAATAAGCTCTTTTTGTGGCTCACTCAGCGTTAAATGCAGAAATTTTTCTAAGTACCACTCCTGCATCAAATCCATCTCTACATGTAAAAACTTTTTATCATAAAGCGCTAAGCCGCTTACATCCGCTTTTTGCATCTTTAGAATTGTGTTGATAGCTTTTGTATAAAATGCTTTGAAGTTGTTTTGATTTAAAATATCCAAATAGTGGGTAGTTCCAAAATCTTCTAAAATCAGATAACCCTCTTCTATATTCTGCTCGAAAATTTTAGGAGCGCATACATCCGCACCCTTAAGCCTTGTTGTAACATCAAGAAATGATTTCAGAGAATCTTTCTCAAGTGAAGAGTCCATTAAAAGAGCTGTTTTGTCACCGTTTCTCAATCTGTAATATTTTCTAAAACTGGCATCTGCCAAAGCAGTCTCAATTGTATAATTTTTAAAAAGTGTTGTTTTCAACCACTCGTTTGTTTTATTCATAAATAGCACCTAAAATAGAATCTTTTGAAGCCCCTGTAACGGACGAAATTTTAACACATTTTTTGTGTATTCTCTCATGCGCAAGCCATGCAAAAGCCATAGCCTCCATAAATTCACTGCTAACCCCAACCTCATCGCTCAAAACAACCTCAACACCGGCTAGTTCATCTTTAAGCCGCTTCATTAGATATACATTTCTGCCGCCGCCGCCACACACAATCAGCAGCTCCGCCATACTCTTTTTGACCTCATTCGCAATGCTTCTTATAGTTAATTCCAAGAGCGTTGCTTGAGTATCTCTGCTTTTCATATAGACGGTATTTGCATTTCTTTTAGCAAAATTCTCAAGCTGTTTTTTAAGCCATTTTCCATTGAAAAGTTCACGACCCGTGCTCTTTGGAGCTTCTTTTAAAAAGTATGGCTCTTGCAGCATCTGCTTTAAAAGGTCCTCATTAACAAGCCCAGATTTTGCCCACTCTCCGTCTTTATCGTAGGAGAGACCATTTTTTTGTGAAACCCAATAATCCATAAGAACATTTCCGCACCCTGTATCATAACCCGTAACCGTGTCGCCGAGTATGCTCAAGTTTGCCATTCCGCCGATGTTTAGCACTGCAACATTAGCATTTAATTTTGAAAATAAGAATTGATGAAAAGCGGGAGCAAACGGAGCACCTTGACCTCCGAGCGCAATATCTTTTTGTCTAAAATCACTAACAACACAAATGCCTGTTTTTGCTGTTATAACATTTGCGTTGCCTAGCTGCATTGAAAACGGGTGTTTGCTGTCTGGTTCGTGCCAAAGTGTTTGACCATGCAAGCCGATCGCCATAATGGTGTTTTTATCTATCTCACTCTTTGCTATAAAACTCTCTATGCAGTCGGCGTACATTTTGCCTAAACGAGTGTCAAGTTCGCCTACAATTTTTAGCGTTACCGGCTTGTTTATGGCACTTAAAATCTCATTTTTTAACCTTTTGTCAAAAGGGTATGAAGCAGAGCAAAGAAGCTTAAAGCTCTCATTATTAATCTCACAAAAAGCTATATCTACCCCATCAAGACTAGTTCCCGACATTATGCCAATGTAAAATTCACTCATTTTTTAGCTCCAAGAAGCATAATTGAAAATGCTACAACGGTTCCAATAACCATCTGCCAAGAGAAACCTATGCTAAAACCAAATGTATATGGCTGAAGTGCTAAAACAGTGGCGAACCCGCCAAATAAAGCCCAAAAAACAGCAATCTCATTTCCTCTGGATGTAAATATTGCCGCGAAGTAGACACCTAAAAGTCCGGTGTAGGCAAATGCCATAACACCGAGTGCAAAACTAATCAAAGAGAGGTCGCCGTATTGCTGCCAGAAGTAGCTAAGTAGAGCCATCAAAGAGAGGGCAAATGCAAAGAAAAGCACCGCAAACCTTGATGCTTTTATAAAGTGTTTTTCATCGACTTTGCCTCTTTTCATCTTCCACGGTCTATATAAATCTTCAACCCCGACAGATGCCATAGCACCCAAAACAGAGGTTGTGCTTGAGAGTGCCGTTGCAACTGCTCCGACGGTTACCAAGCCTCTTAAGCCCTCCGGCATCTCATTTAAAATGTAATACATAAAGATGGTGATTTTTTCGCCTTGAAAGTTTTGCACAACACTGCTTTCTAAATAAAAAACATATAAAAGCGCGCCGATTGTCAGAAAAATCATAACAATCGGAACTGTTAGAAGCGTTGAGATAAAGAGCGATTTTGCGGCTTCTCGCTTGTTTTTACAGCAGAGAATTCTTTGGGTTAAATCCTGATCAAGCCCATATGCCGCAATATTTAGCAAAAGCCATCCGCTAAGAAGCCCAAAAATATTGAAATCTCCGTTAAATGTCGTATCTATAAAAACGAGCTTGTTGTGCTCTTCTAATGTTTTTATAATCTCAACCCCATCAAGAGAGTAGTAGAGAAAAATAAGTACTGCTAACGCCGCGGTTACATAGGTGACGGCTTGAATAATGTCGCTTAAAATAATGGAGCGGATACCGCCAAAATATGAGTAGGCGACTGAACCTGCCATCAAAACGAAAATGGAGATGCCGACATGAAAAAATATGATGTCGTTAAACAGAATCATAGAGATTGCGAGTGCGCCGATGTAGAGTCTTGCACCGCTTGCCAAAATTCTTCCGACTAAAAACATCACTCCTGCCTGTTTTTTTGCACTCTCGCCATATCTTAATTCTAAAAGCTCATAGACGGTAACTGCCTTCATCTCGTAAAATTTCGGAACAAGCACGAAAGCTACAAAAAAAGCTCCGATAACCGCAGAGATGTAGAAGCCGATGAAAGTGAAGTTATGGCTATATGAGTACTCAGGAGCGCCTAAAAATGTGGCAGCGGATTGTGAAGTGGCAATCACGGATATGGCAACCGCAAATGTCGACATGTGGTTTTTGGAGATGAAAAAATCGCGCGATGACTCTATCTTTGTGCGGCTGAGTATTACGGAAGTAACGGTAATAACTAAAAAATAGAGAGCAAAAACAAGCCAGTCAAGAGTTGAAAAACTGCTCTGTATCATTGCAACTCATTTTTTTTATGCAACAGCTCTACTCTTCTGTTTGATTCTAAAACTCTCTCAAGCGGGATTGCGCCGCTTTTAACCTGAGCCAAAATAACCTCTACAAGCTCATCGATATCTTGAGTTGAAAGCTGATTTCCAAAAAGCAACATGTCAACTCCGGAGTTTATAGATAGAGTAACAATCTCTTTTAGTGAGTAGTGCTTCAAAATTGCCCCCATCTGCAAATCATCACTGACAACTACTCCATCATAGCCCAATTTTCCACGCAATAGTTCTGTATTTACCTTATATGAGAGGGTTGCAGGATAAACATCATCAAGTTCTGAGTTAAAGACATGAGCCGTCATTATCATGGAAACATCGCCTGATTTTATAAGCTTTTCGTATGGCTCCAGCTCAACTTCACTCCATGTGTTGCTGATGTCAACAAACCCCTCATGCGAGTCATTTAGCGATGAGCCATGCCCCGGAAAATGCTTTAATACGCTGATAATCTTCTCATTTTTTAGTGAGTTCATAAAGATTTTTGCATATTTTACAACCTCTTTAGAGTCACTTCCATAAGAGCGGTTAAGTCCGACAATCACTCTGTTATCTCGGTTTATTGCCAAATCAACGACAGGTGCAAAATCACAATTTATCCCGCTGTTTTTAAGTGTTTTTGCTAAAGAGTTGTAGATATGTTTTGTCATATATTCATCTAGTTCAGAGACTACTTTTGCCGATGGTGTCGCTTCAAATCCGTATGCAGGTTTGAGTCTTGCGACTTTTCCGCCCTCTTGGTCAACTGATATCAGAAGAGGTTTGCTTGAGAAAGATTTTAGTTTTGAAGTTAAGAGTTGCAGCTGCTCTGGAGAGCTTATATTTTTTGTTTTGTTTCTGTCATTGTAGAAGCGGTCAAAGAGAATTACTCCGCCGAGTTCATAGCTTTTTATCTGTCTTGCAATGGGGCTATTTTCGTCAACCACTTCATCAGGAAATCCGACAATTAACATTCTGCCAATCATCTTTTTTAGTTTTTCATCATCGTCTGTTACGGTTGCCGCACTTAGGTTTAAACTGCTAAGTGCAAAAACAAAAAATAGTGTAATAAGTTTCACAAATGATACTTTTAAAGGTGCTATTTAATTTCCTCTTGAGCCGGGTTTTATAGCTTCGCTTCCATTTTTGCACATTGGACACTCATCAGGCGCATACATCTCAAATGTAAAGTCTTCAAGAGCAAAGAATGGAATGTTTTGCGGAAGTTTACAGTTTGCTTTTGTTACAACACTGCTGTTTTGGCGTTTGCAAAAACCGCGATTTGCCAAAGCGGCAACACCGACTATCTCTCCGCCAAGACTTTTCACAACGGCGGCTGCTTCCATAGCGGAACCGCCTGTTGTAATGATATCTTCGCACATCAAAACTCTCTCGCCTTTTTTCACTTCAAATCCACGGCGGATACTCATCTCGCCATTTACTCTCTCAGCAAAAATATAACGGCAATCAAGAGCTTGAGCAAGGGCAAAACCGGCAATAAGTCCGCCAAGAGCAGGAGCACAAACAGTGTCTATCTTAATACCGCTCTCTCTGATTTGAACAGCCAGTGCATCTGCAAGCAGTTTTGCTGTTTTTGGATCTTCTAAAACTTTTGCAGATTGGAGATAAAACTGTGAGTGATTTCCGCTGCTTAGTTTAAAATGCCCCTCTAAAAGAGCGTCTGAATCCATATATATTTTTTTGACATCCATGTTATACCTTTAGTATTTCTGCTTCTTTTGTTTTCAATATGCCGTCAACTTCAACAATAAATTTGTCAGTTATTTTTTGTATATTGTCTTGAGCGGATTTTGACTCATCTACCGTTATCTCTTTATCTTTTTCAAGTTTTTTAACCTTGTCGTTTGCATTTTTTCTATCATTTCTAATAGCAACTTTCGCATGCTCGCCCATGATTCTCATCTGTTTTGCAGACTCTTGTCTCTGCTCAACCGTCATTGCCGGAAAAAATAGTTTGATTTGATTGCCGTCGTTGTTTGGGTTTGCGCCGATATTTGCTTTTGATATTGCGCTCTCAATCATTTGGAGAAGATTTTTTTCCCATGGATTTATAATAATTGTTGTCGCGTCTGCTACTAAAATAGAGCCGACTTGGTCAAGCGCAGTCAAGGTTCCATAATAGTCAATTTTAACATTATCCAAAACAGATGTCGTGACCTTACCCGTTCTAAGTGTTTTGAAATCTCTTAGCATATGGTTTACACTTGCTTTCATTTTTGATTCACACTCGTTGAATAATTCGTTTAGCATGTTGTTCCTTTGTAATATGAAAAATAATTGCGTAATTGTAGCGAGAAATGTTTAAAAAAAAAGAAGCCGGATGGTCATAGTTGCAAAAGATGCAACTATTTTTGTGTTGTAGAATTGTTGTCGGTTATTGTAGAATTATTTTCAGTTGTAACAGCCATTGTAGGTTCAGCAGGCATAACAGGTGCAATCGAAGACGGAGCAACAACATTAGTTGTTTCCACTGCATTGTCCACTACTGATTCAGCTGAAGCAGATGCATACATATAGCCTAAAGTTATCGTGTTAACAACAAATAAAAAACCTATAATAAAAGTTGTTTTTGCTAAAAAACTAGCCGGACCTTTTGCACCAAAAACTGATTCATTTGAGCCGCTGTAAGCACCAAGACCTATGCTTGAGCTCTTTTGTAGCAGAACTGCTATTACTAACATTACGACTAAAACTATTTGTACAATAAGTAAAAAACTTGTTGTCATTTATATATCCTTGTAGGGGGTTGCCCTATTTTAAAAAGTGGCGAATTATACCCAAAAAAACTAATTGTTGCAAAATAAGCTATAATTTCAAAAAAATATCGGGGACGATAATGAATTTTAGAAATAAATTTTTTATAATAATAACTATTTTTATATCTTTAATATCATCGGCAGATGCAAAAGAGTTAAACCAAAAACCAACCATAGCAGCCAGCACATTTTCCCTATATGACATCTCAAAAAATATTGCGGCAGATACGCTAGAAGTTTTTATGATTCTTCCGTTTGGTGTTGATGTGCATAGTTACGAGCCATCGCCAAAAGAGATGATAAAAATATCAAAAAGTGATTTAGTTCTTTATAATGGGGCTTCGTTAGAGCCGTGGATAAAGGGATTTGAGTTTAAAAATAGAGCACTAAATATAAGTCTGCATGTAAAACTAAGAGTGTTGGGTAAAAATGAGCATCAGTGCGACGCTAAAGATACTCATCACAGCCACAACAGCACTGATCCTCACTACTGGCAAGACCCGCAAAATATGATAATGGCGGCGGAGTATATTGCCAAAGAGCTAATTGCAATGTTTCCAAAAAATAGGGATTTGTATATAAAAAACAGAGATAATTATATAAATATGTTAAAAAATCTTGACAAAAGTTACAAAGAAAAATTATCTACATGCAAGCTTGACACAATTATTGTAAATCATAACGCGTTCTCTTATCTTTCAGATAGATACGGTTTTCATGTTGAGGCTCTTAGCGGATTGTCTCCGGAGGCTGAACCAAACGGAAAAAATATGATAAAGTTGATTGAACATGTGCGGGAGCATAAAATAGGTACTGTTTTTTTTGAGAGCTTTGCAAGCGATAAGGCTATAAAAAGTATAGCAAAAGAGGCGAAAGTAGAAGTTGATGTACTCCAGCCGTTAGGAAATATTACCGCGGATGAGGCAAAACTAAAACCTAGCTATGAGAAGATTATGAGAAGCAATCTGGAAAAAATATCTAAAGCTTTGAAGTGCCAATGAAATTTAGCGTTCCCATTTTTGATATTAAAAATTTGAGCTTTATTGTCAAGGGTCAAACAATTTTATCAAATATCTCTTTGGAGATTTTTCGCTCCGAGTACATCGCTATCATCGGTCCAAACGGAGGCGGAAAAACTACGCTTATTAGAATGTTGTTGGGACTTGAAAAGCCAACAGGCGGTGAGGTGAAAATATATGGCAAAAAGCTCTCAAATTTTAAAGAGTGGCATAAAATAGGCTATGTTCCTCAGCGAGCTTCTCATGTAGATGCTTCATTCCCTGCCACAGTTTTAGACATTGTAAAGATGGGGAGAACATCACAAAGAGCTATTTTTAGTACTTTTAGCGAGTTGGATAAGCAGTTTGTTCATGATGCAATGGTAAAAATGGATATTGTCGATTTAAAAGATAAGATGATAGGAACGCTCTCCGGCGGACAGAGACAAAGGGTTATGATTGCCCGCGCACTTGCTTCAAAACCTGAGATATTGATTTTGGATGAGCCAAATACCGGTGTAGATGTAGCATCACAAAAAAATTTCTATGCTCTGCTTAGAGAGTTAAATCAGCAAGAGGGTATTACTATCGTATTTATCACACATGATATAGGCGTGATTGCAGATGACATAGCAAGACTGTTTACGATAAATCAAAAGGCAATAATCTGTAATAATCCAAAACAGACTCTAAGTTGCCAAGAGATGAGCGAGCTTTACGGCATCGATGCTCACCTTTTACATGTTCACAAGCACGAGCACTGATATGTTTGAAATATTTGAATACGATTTTATGCAGAGAGCTTTTGTGGCAGGCATAATAATTGCCGTACTTGCCTCTGTAAGCGGAACTTTTATAGTTTTAAGACGCTACTCTATGATAAGCGAAACGCTTGCCCATTCAGCTTTGGTCGGTGTTGCAGTCGGTCTTGTAGCAGGCTTTAATCCTCTTTGGATGGCTGTCGTGTTTGCAGTCATCTCCGCTTGGCTTATTGAGTATCTAAGAAGCGCCTTTACGCTTTACAGCGATGCAGTTCTTGCCATTTTACTCTCCGGTTCTCTTGCTATTGCCGTGATTATCGTTTCTCTTGGAGGGGCTTTTAACAACTCACTTTTTTCATATCTATTTGGCTCTATACTTTCAGTTAGCAGTGAAGATGTTGTAACTATTGCAATTTTTGGAACGCTCTCTTTGGGCGCGTTGCTGCTCTTCTCAAAAGAGTTTTATTTTATCGCTTATGATGAAGAGGTGGCAAAAACTAGCGGTATTAAAGTAAATCTTTTAAACTTTCTGCTTGTCAGCGTGGTAGCCGTTATCATAGCGCTCTCTATCAGGGTGGTCGGAAGTCTGCTGATAGGTGCCCTTATGATTATCCCGACAATTGCCGCACTGCAGTTTAGGGTCGGATTTTTTAAAACGGTCATAATCTCTCTTATTTTTGCACTTCTTAGTGTGGTTGCAGGAATGACACTCTCATTTTATTTTTCACTTCCTTCAGGTGCAACAATAGTGCTTTGTGTGCTCTTCATTTTTATAATATCATTAATTGCAAACAGAAGATGAGAGTCAGTTCTGAATTTTCAAAATATGCACTAGAATATAACAATTACAATGTTATACAAAATATGGTTATAGAAAAACTTCTTGAGCATGTAACGCAAAAACCGAAAAATATTTTAGATATCGGGTGCGGAAGCGGTGCCCTTTGCAGGGCAATAAATTGGGAGTATGAGCACTTTTACGGAGTCGATTTTGCGCCTGGCATGCTGGAGCTGCATCCAAAATCCCCAAAGATAGAGACTATCTATGGAGACTTTAATGATGATAAGCTATTTGAAAATATGCTTACATATATATATGATTTTATTTTTTCGGCATCGGCTCTGCAATGGGCGGACGATTTAGATAGAGTATTTAGAAAAATCAAAGAACTAAACGCCCCTGTTGCTTTGGCTATTTTCACATCAAACACTTTTAAAACCATAAATAAAACGGCATCAATAAACTCTATTTTGAAAAGTGCAGATGAGGTTAATGAGATTCAAAAGAAATATTTCAACGCAGAGTTTGAAGTACTAAACTACAAACTTGAGTTTGAATCAACAAGAGATATGTTTAAATATATAAAAAAAAGCGGTGTAAGCGGGTCAAGAAAAATATTGAACTATAAAGAGAGTAAAAGATTACTAAACGAGTACCCTTTAAGCTATCTGGAGTTTGAAGTGGCTTTTATCTACTCTTCTAAGATGTAAATTTCATCGTCAGTTGCTATATCTCCACTTTTGATAACTTTAGCAAAAATGCCTCTGTCGTTTTTTAGAAGCGTCGGTATCTTTACATCGATAACGGCAAGATGGTTGCATATGGTGCAGTGCTGGCTTATCTCTAAGATTGCGTTGCCAATCTTTAACTTTGTTCCAACTTCCAGAGCATAAGGGTTGTAGTCTAGTAAAATATTTTCGCCCAAGTAGCCAAGCGGCATCTCAAGGGCATAATTTTTAATTAGGTTATAACTATCCATTGAGGCAATCAAAACCGATCTTTGAATATTTTTGTTATAAAACTTATCTTCAATAACACCAAGCTCATCTAAAACAACAGCACTCTTCTCAACTCTCTCCGATACTCCCGACTTGGAGATAAAAAGTTTTAAAACCTGTCCAACTCTTTTGCTTGACATAAAGACGCCTTGTTTTGTTTTTGTGTGAAATACTAGCATATTTTTAGTTAGATAAAAATAGCCGCTACATATACAATAATAAATTTATAAATAAAGAACATAAGTGTGCATTATTATAAAAATGTGAGAAAATTATTACATTTTTGATATTATTGCTTGACAATTTAATTTAATTTCATATATAATCTCCGTCTTGCATTTTATACTATGCATATAAAGTTGTACTGTGTATGCTGTGCATACTATGAAATCTATTACATCAAAGAGAAGGAGGTAGATAATAAATGAGTAAAATTTCTGAAAATAATTTAGAAACTACTGCAATAGAGCAATCAAGTAGAAGAGATTTCTTCAAAAAAACTGCTGTTTATTCTGTGAGTGCAATCACGGCTGCTAGTATTTTAGCACCTGCTAAGCTATTGGCTGACGATGAGAACATAATTCACCATACAGAGTGGGGAACAACTCTAGGTGATGAGCTCAACAAGTACCCGTACGGTATACCGTCGGCGTATGAGCATAATGTCGTAAGAAGAACTTCAAGTCTTCTTTCTTCTGCCGGAGATATGCATGCTGCTGTTTCAATGACACCACTGCACGAGCTAGAGGGTATAATCACACCAAATGGTTTACACTTTACAAGAACACACAATGGTGTTGCGCATGTAGATCCTAATAAGTTTAGACTTATGATTCACGGTCTTGTTGAAAAACCTATTGTTTTAACTCTTGAGCAGTTAAAAAAATATCCGGCTGAGAGTAGAATTCTATTTATGGAGTGCCCTGCAAATGGTGCTGCTGAGTGGAAAGGTCCACAATTCAACTCTTTACAATTCGTAAAAGGTATGATGAGTAATGCTGAATGGACCGGTGTTCGTTTAAAAACTATCCTTGATGAAATCGGTTTAAAACCGACTGCAAAATGGATGTTAGCAGAGGGTTCGGACGGTTCAGAGATGAGCAGAACTATTCCTGTTGAAAAAGTTTTAGATGATGCAATGATTGTTTGGGCACAAAACGGTGAAGCAATTAGACCTGAACAAGGTTACCCTGTTCGTTTAATGCTACCGGGATGGGAAGCTAACCTTTGTGTTAAATGGTTAAAGCGTTTAGAGTTCGGTGCAGAGCCTTGGTACTGTAAAGAAGAAACTTCTAAATATACTGTTCTAACAAAAGACGGCAAAGCGATTCAACACTTCTATCCTTTAGAAGTTAATTCAATTATCACAACTCCTTGTCCTGAAAAGCCATGGAATGACCTTAAAAAAGGTGATTTAGTGGAAGTTGAAGGTATTGCTTGGAGTGGTCACGGAACTATTACTGCCGTAGATATATCATTTGATGGCGGAGATAACTATGTTAAGGCAAGCCTAAAAGGATTAATTCTTCCTAAATCATGGACAAGATTCTCTTACATGTATAAATATGAGGGTAAACCTTTATTGCTTCAATCTCGTGCAATTGATGATGCTGGATTCGTTCAACCGTCTGTTACGCAAGAAAAAGATATTATTGGTGTTGAGGGTGTTTATCATAGAAACTCAATTTGTACTTGGGAAGTAAGACAAGATGGATCAGTTCACAATGTTCAAGTTAGAACAGACATTTGTCCAAAGTAGGGGGAGTATAGATAATGATTAAATTAAATAATAAATTAATTGCTTTAGGAGCTTCAGTAATTGCTAGTACACTTTTAGTTACAAATGCATTTGCTGCTGCGCCGAGCAAAGTTGATTCTGCTGCTGCAGGTGTTTATAATCCAACTAAAAATGCCTTAGACGGTGGTGTTACTTATAAGAGAAGCAATGGCTCGTACACTGCATATCGTATAAATGAGCAGTCAACTAAAGGTGTTAATTTTGGTAGAACTCCAACTCCAAATGAGCTAAAAGCTTGGGATGCGGATATTATGCCGGATGGTACAGGTTTGCCTAAAGGTTCAGGTACCGTAGATGATGGTGAGGCACTTTACGATAAAGATTGTGCGGTTTGTCACGGTGAGTTCGGTGCAGGCGGTAAAGGTTACCCAACCCTAACAGGCGGTACTATTGACTCACTTAAAAACCAAAGAACTTGCCCGGGCAAAGATGCTCCAAATAGAACAATCGGTTCTTACTGGCCACAAGCAAGTACATTAATTTGGTATATTCGTGATGCTATGCCATATGCGCATCCAAAAAGTTATTCACCGGATCAAATGTATGCTATGACTGCTTATTTATTAAAAGAGAGTGGTGTTACAATAGACGGCAAAGAAATTGAAGAGTTAAATCAAGATAACTTCAAAAAGATTGTTATGCCAAATCGTAACGGTTTCTATCCGAATATTGATGGGCCAAAAGGTGTTGAAAATGTAAGAGCTTTCTTTAAAAACCCTAAAAATTTTGGTGCAGTCGGAACTCGTTGTATGACTAACTGTGGTAAAGAGAGTGTTGCTAAAATCGGTAATGAGATTACGGATGTTGTACCTGCTTATTCAACAGTTAGAGATCTTCCAAAAGTAGACCCGTCTAAAGGCGGAGCTGTTTCGGAGGCTCAAAAATTGTATGAAAAATCTTGTGCTGTTTGTCACAAAACAGATGCAATGGGTGCTCCGGCAGTTGGAGATAAAGGTGTATGGGCTGATTTAGTTGTAAAAGGTATTGATAAAATAAATCATAACGCGATCAACGGTCTTGGCGGCATGCCTCCAAAGGGTGGTGCTATGGATTTGAGCGATGCTCAGGTCAAAGATATTGTTAAATTTATGGTAGAATCTAGCAAGTAAGACTTGCTAGATTTACTAAACACTAATATAAAGGAAATAAAATGAAAAGAAGAAAATTTTTAAGTTTAGGTGCAGTAGCTGCTGCTGCATCAGTACTGCCGGCTAGCTTAAGTGCTACGGATTTTGTAGCAACTGCTCCAAAAGCTTGGGAAGCTGCAAGTAGTAAAGAGGCTATTGAAGCACTATTCGGCTCAGCTGCAATGATTGATGGTCAAATCGAAATTAAAGCTCCAAAATTAGCTGAAAATGGTGGCGCAGTGCCAATCGGTATCAAATCTAAGTTGGAACTTACAACTATCGCACTTTTCCAAGATGCAAATCCAAGAAGTGCTGTTGTAGTATTTGAAATGGCAGAAAACGGTATTGTAGATCTTCAAACTAAAATAAAAATGAGAAAAACTGCTAATGTAACAATTGTTGCAAAAGGCAAAGACGGCAAGTTATACTCGGCTGTACAAAAAGTAGAAGTTTCTATCGGTGGTTGTGGAGGTTGATTTAACCCCACAATTTATAAGTGTAAACAAAAGATAAATAAACAAAAGGATTAATATGAAAATTAAAGCAAAAATAAAAGACAATGTTACAGAAGTTAAGCTTTTACTTTCTAACCCGATGGTTGGTAAAGAAGAAGCTGCATTGAAAAAAATTGATGTTAGTTACATCACTCACGTTACTGCAAAAGTAGGTGGAAAAATTGTATGGGAGGCTTCAACAGGTCCTTTCCTGTCAAAAGACCCTTATTTTATGTTTAACTTTAAAGGTGCTAAAGCTGGAGATGAAATTGTTGTTGATACTATTGATGACAAAGGCAAAACTGAAACTGATAAAGAAGTAATTAAATAGTGTTTTCCCCATTTTTGGGGACACTATTTGCATAAAATTCTTTCAAAGAATATAGTTGGTGTGTCACTTTACTCACAAGCTATATTCTTCCAAGAATAAACTTAAAAAAGGAAATCCTATGTTTAAAAAAATGATTAACCCATTAATGGTAGCAGTAATTGCAATGCTTCCAATGACGGTTGCACACGCTTCAGAGACTTCTAGCAAGTCGAAAACTGCTGCTTCTGCAAAAACAGCTGATTTTGATTATAAATTAAAGCCAAAACAAGTTAGCAAAAATGTATGGTGTTTCTTTGGTGCACTTGAGATGCCTACAAAAGAGAATGGCGGAAATATGGTAAATACTTGCTATATTAAAACAAATGATAGTTATGTGCTATGGGACACCGGCGCATCTTATGTATATGCTAAACAGGCGTATAAAGCTATGAGTAAAGTTGCAGGTAAACTTCCGGTTAAAGCTATTATTTTAAGCCATGAGCATGATGACCACTGGTTAGGCAATAACTACTATAAAGAAACTTTTGGTGCAAAAATTGTAGGACCTGAATCTGTAAATAAAAATTACAAGCCTGGTGATAAAACAAGAATGTTCCAGACTTTAACTGAAAATGCTATCAGAGGAACAAAGATTATTCCTGTTGATGAGTGGCATAAAGAGGTAATTAAGTTTACTATTTCTGGAGTAAATTTTGAATATGTACCGGTTGGTAATGGGCACTCTGAGGAAGATTACTTCCTTTATATGCCGGATAATAAAGTTATTCTTGCCGGTGACTTAGTTATGAATGGAAGAATTACATCAAACAGAGACGGTTCGGTTATAGGACAACTAGCTGCGCTGGAGAGAATCAATTCAAAAGATTGGACTACGCTTGTTCCTGGTCACGGATTTATTATAGACAAAACAGCTACTGATGAGTCAGTACAATACTTTACTTTAACAAAAGAGAGAGTTCAAGCTGCAATGGAAAATGGTGTTGATAGCACTGGAATCGTTGAAGCGGTGCCTCTTGAAGAGTTTAAAAACAAAGGCTTGTACGAAGCACTTCACGGTATCAATATCTCTAGAGCATATCAAGAATTTGATATGGGTCTATAATAGACATCGTATAGCATCTGATTTGGCATTCGTGCCAAATCACTACTCATTTATTTAAAATCCACAACATGAATCTCATTAAAATATTTATCTTAACAGTCAGTTTGCATCTCATAAGTTATGCCGAGTTGATTAATATAGATAATATCGCTAACGAAGCAAAAAAGCAAAACAAGCAGCTATTGATATTTTTTCATATGACTCGCTGCGGTTCATGTAAAAAAATGATAAAAAATTCCATAGAAAATTTAGAAATAAGAAAACAGATTAGTAAAGATTTTATCTATATAGATATGAATATTAACAATGACGATAGCGTGGTATATAAAAATTTCAAGGGCACTATTCATAATTTTGCAAGAAGTTTTGATATTCATCTCTACCCATCAACAATATTTATTGGGCTGGATAACGAAGTGAAATATCATTTGGTAGGATACAGGGATAAAGAAGTGTTCTCGACAATTATTGAGTATGTTAGTACAAAATCATATAAAACAATGGATTTAGAATTATTTATTAACGAGAAAGAGTTTAAAAATTAAGATAAAACATCTTTTTCAAGCGTATAAAGTTCATATCTAATGTATTTAAAATTTTCACTATACTCCGCACTATAAAGTTTATATAACTCTTCTAAAACCCTTGCAGATTCTTGTGCTCTTTTAAAATTAGCAATAATAATAGCTGATAAATCACTACGGTTCATTTCGCTTTTAATTGATTCACGGAGTACATCATTGACGCTGTCACGATGCTTTAGCAGTTCTATACTGTCTTCTATATTTGCTTTATGTCTTAGTAGTTTTAGTCTCTGGGAGAGTTCTTTGTTGTTGTTTTTGTATCTCATGATATCTTCAACAACTCTAATGCCTTCTTTGAGGCGGTTTAGGTTTGCATCAATCACCCGATAAAGTTCGGGTGAGAGTTGATTATTCATCTTTTCCAAATATACCAAAAAGGTGCAGAAGAGATGTGAAAATATTTAAAAAGTCTAAATAGAGTGCAATTGCTCCGTCAATAGGAGTTTCATATGCACCTTTTATTATATTTTGAGTATCGTATGTGACCATAATACTAAAAAGTATAACAACGGCACCAGAGATAACAACTGCCATTAAAGGGCTTCCCATAAAAATATTAATTACAGAAAAAACTAAAATAACAATCATTGCAATCATTAATGGTTTTCCATATCCTGAAAAATCTTTAGTTGTTTTAATTGCAAAGAAGCTCATTGCGCCAAATATAACTGATGTCATAGCAAAAGCATTTCCAACAATTGTTCCGCCACCACTCATTCCAAGTGTATGAGAAAGTAAAGGTGCCAACATTAAACCTGTCATAAACACAAAGCCAAACATTACCAAAAGATTGATACCAGGCTTATGTTTTACAAAATGCAATCCAATTAAAAGCCCAATCTCTAAAATTAGCAGAGGGAAAAAATTAGATGCAATTGTTCCAGCCATAGGCACGCCAACATATGCACCAACAGCACCAGCCATCATTGAAGCAGCAAAAAGCTTGTATGTCTCTTTTACAAAAGATACAATTTGTGCATCACTTTTAGCGTGAGTAGTATAAGTAGATGCATTTCCTCTAGCATAATCACGATCATAAAGTCCCATATTTCTTCCTTTTATATATGTAATACAAAATAAGTTACATATTTGTATATTTAGGAATTTTATATATAAAGAGTTAATAAATAGCAACATTGCAGTATATGTATCTATATAGTAACAAAAAAAATCAAAAAAGCTCAATAAGTTAACAGTTAGTGAAAACTTTTAAAATTCACAAGCAAAACTATTGACATCAAAGTTTCTTTTGCCTATAATTCCCCTCCACAAACAGAGCGACCTAAAGTTTAGGTTTAAAAAGTCGAAGTTTGAGATCATTGAAAACTAAGCAAGTAGATAGACTT
>Ga0156164_165_pt1 | contig 123068 bp, 133 predicted proteins | sample RifCSPlowO2_12_FD_107817 | JGI IMG/M metagenome (GOLD analysis project Ga0156164, IMG submission 107817) | Sulfurimonas sp. RIFCSPLOWO2_12_36_12 | reverse complement strand
AAGCCAGATGTTTTATCTGTTTTTCTAAAGCAGCTGAGGGCGGATTGGCTGAGGGACTTTACAATCTTGGTCAACTCTACGACCAAGGCTTTGGATGCAAACAAGACCATGACAAAGCACTTGACTTATGCCGAAAAGCTGCCTACAAGGGACATGCCAAAGCAAAAGAGATTATAAAAGGTCTTCAAGAAGAGGGCAAAATTGTTTTTTGATTCAAAAGAATTCTCTATCGATTTCCAAGATTTACTTGGAAATCTTACACAGCAAGTTGCTTGCTAAAAGAATAAACTAGAAGGAAAACACTTGTTTACAGGATTAATCAGAGAGATAGCACATGTTAAAAGTTTAGCCGGAAGCACGCTTAGCATTCGTGCCAAACATAAAGCAAAACTTGGCGATTCTATCGCAATAAACGGGGCATGTCTTACGGTAATTAAAGTAGAAAAAGATGGCTTTAGCGTAGAACTCTCACCTGAGAGCCAAAGAGTTTTGGCCATGGAAAACTTTAAAAACGAGGTTCACATCGAGCCCGCCATGATGATGGGAGATAGATTTGAGGGGCACATTGTTCAAGGTCACATCGACTGTATAGGCGAGATAAAAGAGATAAAAAACAGCGGCAACTCTTTTGATATTTTTATACATGTAGATAAAAAATTTATTCCTTATATTGTTCCCAAAGGCTCCATAACCGTTGACGGTGTGAGCTTGACTGTTAATGATGTATTTCCTGAGAGTTTCAGGCTTACAATTATCCCGCACACCATGAAAGAGACGATTTTTAAAAACTACAAAAAAGGCTCACATGTCAATATCGAAACCGATATGTTTGCAAGATACGTGTCACACATAATCTCACACAAAAAAAACACTCTAAGCTGGGACGAAGTAGAATCCATATCTGCCAGATATTAAAAAGTAAAAAAATTTATAAAATATAACTCTTTTTCGATATACTTCGATAACACACCAATTCCATGAGGTTAATCGATGCATTTTTTAAAAATTTTCCTGCTCCTTTCAACTATTTTTTCTCTCCATGCTTTTGCAAAGCCGGACACACCGGACGCTTCAACCGCCTCTAAATACAGCGTAACTCTTGTAGATACAAAAACAGCACTATCACTGCAAAAAGAGGGAGCAGTGTTTGTAGATACCAGAAAAGTTCCAGAGTATGCCATAGAGAGGATAGACGGCGCAATATCTGCCTACTATGATGAAAAAGGCGGGGAAGAAAATAAAATAGCAGAGTTTGACAGCTCCAAAGACACCTACATCAACTCAAGACTCCCACAAGACAAACAGACAAAACTTATCTTCTACTGCAACGGCATAAAGTGCTGGGAATCATACAAAGCGGCAGTTCTCAGTGTCAAAGATGGATATAAAAATATTTTTTGGCTTCAAGAGGGAATAGCTAAATGGAAAACTGATGGTCTAAAAATCGATGGAGTAAATGTTGTAACGGAAGAAAAAATTGAGGACGCTCGGGATGATTTATCTACTTATATTCCCATGATGTCAGCTATTGCCATCGCCATTGTTGCAGCGCTCTTTTTTATATTTAAAGCACTTATACATAAAGACAATCTACTAATATCAAAAAAACTTTTAAGCAATATATTTGTAGTTATTATCAGCATGGGTACTCTGGGCTACTTCTCTTTAAATGCTTCGTATGATGGAGAACACGCGCTCCAAACCATATATGAAGATAACTTTAAACCGCAAAATGAACTTCTAGCCGCGATTAATGATTTTAACTCCATTCAAAACAATATCTCAAATGCACTGACGGGAATCGTAGCTTTTGAAGGTGCTAGAATAGGGTTAATAGAGACTAGAAAGAACTTGGAACTTGTTATACAAAATGTCACAAAGAGTTCATTTTACAAAGATGAAAAGATAAGAAACTCGTTTGATACCATAATAAACGAATACAAAAATTCGACTGCGATTTTAGATGATATAGAAAAGGCGTACAACAAAGAGGATAAAGAAGTTTTAGCGAAAATTGCCTCAAACGAATGGGCTCTCTCAAGTGCGATTATCAACAAAGAGTTCAATACTATCAAGCAAAAAGTCAACAACAAAATTCAAAACATATACAATAAAACATCATCCTCGTTAGAGAAGACTTTTTACGATATTTTGATTCTGATTATATTTTTTATTCTAGTATCGGCAACTTTAAACTTCAGACTTTACAAATTTATAAAAGACGGTATTTCTTCCATAAGAGAGGGTATTGTCTCCACACTAAAAACACTGGATTTATCCAATGAGAGTTCATGCTACAAGAAAAACGATGAGCTCGGAGAGGTCTCAACTGCATTTACGAAACTTCTTAGCGAGGTTCGCAAAGCTATAAGTGAAGCAAAAAATTCATCAGATTCAAACGGCACATGTGCGCAGGATATGAAAAACAGCGCATCCTCAATCAGCGACGGCTCAACGCAGGAGTTTGAACTTGTTCATGCAACAAAAAGCATGAGCGACGAAATGAAAGAAAAGCTTCAAACAACAACTCTAAATGTTCAAAAAACGCAAGAGGTTACATCAAAAGCCCAAAATAATCTTCAAGAGTTGCAAGCTAATGTTTTAGAGATAGTTGATAAAATCCAAAAAAATGCTCAGGTTGAAGAGGATATCGCATCCCAATTAAACCAACTTACAAATGATGCAAAAAAAATCAGCGAAGTTCTTGGAATCATAGAAGATATTGCTGATAGAACAAATCTTTTAGCCCTAAACGCAGCCATTGAAGCGGCTCGCGCCGGAGAGCATGGGCGTGGCTTTGCCGTAGTCGCAGATGAAGTTAGAAAGCTGGCAGAAAGCACCCAAAAAGGTGTGAGCGAAATCAATACAAACATAAGCGTTATTACTCAATCTATAGCGGACGCAAGCAGCCAAATGAATCAAAATGTTGAAAAAACAAGAGCCCTTAGCGATGATTCCGAGGTTATGAGAGAAAAACTCCAGCAGACAAAAGATATTATAACAACGACGGCTGATTTGGCGACATCTTCGCTGCAAAGTACACAAGATGTACAGCAAAAGGCGGAGTTGATTTTAAATAACATCTCATCCATCGATATAATTGTCAATCAAAACAGAGACAATGCTTTAAATATATCAACAAGTTCAAATGAGCTCTACGCAATCAGCCAAACTCTAAAAACCCAACTTGATAAATTTAGAACTTAATCCCTCAAAGATTTTATATGTGGATTGCATGAAATTTTATGTTTCACATCCACATCTATAAACCCCTCTAGCTCCGTCTGTGACGCCACCGTAGCATCTCTAAAACCCTCTCCGCTGTTTAGATATAGATTAAAACCGTTCTCATAAAGAGCGGCTCTTACCTGAAGCGCTATTGAATAAGTTGTTAAAATCCCATCCTCTTTTATAACGTTTTTTATCTCGCCAAAATACTCTCTCGTCCATAATGTCGGGTTTGAAGCGGGAGAGAATGCATCCTGATATACGATGTCAAACTTTTGTGGCGCAAAGCCTCTGACATACTCTCTCGCATCTCCCAAAAAAATCTCTACATGTAGATTTTCATCGCTGTAAATTCCGTTTTCTGCTAGAATAGAGATAATATGCCTAAACTCCTCAAACTCTTTTGGATATGTAAAACTCTTTAGCGATTTTACCAAGGATGAGTCAAGCTCTGGAGAGTAGATATTTAATTTTGAAGTAAGAGAATTTTTTTTATGATAGTAAATCGTTGCCAAAGTGTTAAAACCCAGACCGAAGCATATATCTAAAATGTTTATCTCATCTTGATTCTGTTTTATCTTAAATGCAGGCTCCACATGTTTTATAAGCGACTCATAAAGCGCACCGTCTTTTGTTGAGTGGTAGTGCTCGCCATACTCTTTTGAGTAAGCGGTGTAACTTCCGTCTTCGCTAAGTACCATCGAGTGGAGTTCATTGTCAAATTGTTTCATTAAATTGTTATCTATTCTGATTTTAGTTAAGAAAGTCGCTCTTGTATCCATGATGGTTTTTTTCTACAATCAAGCACCGCGTAAATATAAATTGTCTTGTTACTCATTTTGTAATACATTGAAAATGGAAAACGCTTTGATAAAAGTCTATAATAATCTGAAATAACTATATGAATTCCGCCATATATATGGAGTGATTCAATATCTGAAAATATTGAATTTAAAAAATACTTACCTAAGCCTTCACTCTGCGATTCATAAAAATGCACCCCGATAGCGATGTCTTTTTCAGCTTCATCAAGAATTTCTATTTTCACTAAACTAACTTTTGTAATCTACTTTTAGCATCTTCGAACTCACTAAAGGTTGATTTGCCATTTTTAATGTTTTGTTCTCTTTGCTGCAATATGTCCAGATGCCACTGGGGTGTAAAACCATTTTGAATTGCATCGTGGCTCATGTTTTCCCATAACTCTTCTAACATTATAAACTTTTCACTCATAGGCATTTGATCATAATTTAACGACATTGACATTTGAACACTCCCATAACATAAATTCTTTGGTATATTTTATCATATATCACATCTTTGTGAATAAATCTCCACTTTTTACAATCCATTTCCCCACATATGCATCTTTTTTGCCATTACCAAATCATACCCATCTATGACATCTATCTCATTTGGGGCGCGAAACTCATGCTCTTCTAACATAGTTTTTATAGCCTCAATATCCATTACACCCTTTTTTTCCATAATAATTATGTTTGCCGTGTTGGCAAGTGTCGTGTATGCGAGTTTTAAGAGTGCTTTTGGATTTTCATGAGCGTGAAAAATATCTTGTAAAACAACCATATCATGGTCTCTTGGGGGTGCGCGAAACGGCTCTTTAAAATCTTTGATATATTGTATATATGCGTTGGGGAGTCTCAAACCAAAATCCAAACTGTTTTGGCTATAAACGGCTAGGTTAAACCTGCCGCCAACACTTTGCATCATCTCTTGAAGCAAAAAGGAGACATCACCCACAACGGTTGTTACATGCAGATAGTGATTTCCCGGAAGCGGATTGAAAAGTTTTTTAAATTGTTCTGCCATAAACTCTGTTTATCAATATGCCAAATCGTGAAGCTCTTTAAATATATACGCTTCAACGATATCATCAATGCTTCTTTGTGTGTGAGCAACCAGAACCATCATATTTTGCTCCATAAACGGCCATACATACTCATTGTCGTTTATAACAACTGCAACTTCGCTCATATTTTCAAACCCGTCTCTCTCAACGCTGTGATTTACCTCCACAAGCTCGCCCTCTTCCATAAGCAGCTGCGCCCAAACTTTTACATCCTCTATTTTAACAAGCGATGATTCTTCTATATCATCGCTATCCATCGGAATTAATATATACATCTTCTATTTCTCCAACATTGATTCATCAAGCGCTAACGCATCATTGTCCATCACGCCGATACCGCGCTCTAAAACTTTTGAAGCTATATCTTTTGCATCACTGAGCGAGTGCATCTTGTATGTTCCGCACTGATAAACATTAAGCTCAGGAATATCTTTTTGCTCTTTAACGCCCAGTATATCTTCCATTGAAGCTCTCCACGCATCTGCCACAACTCTCTCATCGGGAGTGCCGATTAGGCTCATATAAAAGCCTGTTCGACAGCCCATCGGAGAGATATCTATAATCTCAACATCTTTAGAGTTTAAATGGTCTCTCATAAATCCTGCAAAGAGATGCTCAAGCGTGTGAATCCCCTCAGAAGATAAAATCTCCTTGTTAGGACGCACAAATCTCAAATCAAAGACTGTTATGTCATCGCCTTTTGGTGTTTTCATACCCTTTGCACGGCGCACGGCAGGTGCTGGCATAATCGTATGGTCAACTTTAAAACTGTCTAGTAACGGCATATAAAATTTCCTTATTTTTTTCAGTTATTGTACCGTTTTTTATTTTACTTAAGGTAACAGATATATAACCATATGTGACACATTTAAATGAAATTATTATAATTTATTATAATTCGTAATAAATTAAAATTTTATATGCTAATATTGCCCTAAATTAAGGGGAAAAATAATGAAAAAAATGAGTATAAAGGCAAGGTTGCTGCTTTTAACGGTAATACCGTTAGTGGCAATTTTTGCACTGTCTGCATTTATAATAATAGAGCATCTTGACGAAAAAAACAATCTTGATACAACAAGAAATCGTATTCTGGAAGTGGAGTCCTTAGCAAAAGCTATCCACTTTATGCAGATAGAGAGGGGACTTAGTGTCGGGTTTGTAGCAAGCAGCGGAGAGAAGAACAAAGATAAACTCCCGGAAATGAGACAAAAAGTTGATGGTGCGATTGAAGAGGCTAAAGAGCTATATGCAAAAACAGGTGGCGACAGCTCTATTTTTAACAACTTAAGTGAGTTAAGCCAAAAAAGAGTTTCTGTGGATTCACTATCTATGAGCGCTCCGGAGGTTGGAGCCTACTTTTCAAAAACTATTGTTGCAATTGTAGACACCACCACAATCATACCCACTATCATGGATATTAGAACTGAGAGAAACGCTATTCAGGCATATACTCATCTAGCTTCGACAAAAGAGCAGCTTGGGCAGATAAGGGCAAATCTAAACGGAGCATTTACTAAAAATACATTTGCCGGAAACACATACTTCTCTTTTGGCAGCAACATTGGTGCCTACAAAGTCAATCTGCGAAAATTCACCACACTTGCACCTGATGAGATAAAAAAGTTTCATGAAAACACATTTAAAGGCGAGGCAATAGATAAAACTATGTCGATGATTGATGTAGCACAAAATAAAGGCATTGCAGGTGAATTCGGTGTTGAACCTTCGGTTTGGTTCTCAAATGCAACTGCTTCAATCGAACTGCTTAGAGAGGTTGAGCTTGAGCTTTTTAAATATGTTATTGCTCTAAATGCTCAGGAGACGGAGTCTGTAAAAAACACATTATTGATAGTCTCTGCTTTGCTTGTTTTTATTCTTCTTTTTATTATTGCTTTTACTCTCTATTTCGTAAAAAATTCTATCTCTAAACCGATAGAAAAATTCAAAGAGACACTTTTAAACATAGGTAACAATAAAAACCTTACTTTAAAGGTAGACGAAAATGCTCCGCTAGAGCTTTCTCAAATGGCAAAAAGCTTCAATGATTTGATAAAAGAGCTTAAAGATTTGATAGAGACTTCTAAAACTAGCGCAAGCGAAAATGCTTCTATCTCGCATGAGCTCTCAACAACCGCCATGGGAGTTGGAGAGAATGTTGAGAAAAGTGTTGTTGTAATTGATGAGGCTACCAAAAAAGCAAATGAGATAAAAAATGAGATTCAAAATGCCATCTCTGATGCCATAGAGAGCAAAAAAGATATTATCAAAGCAAACGACAATCTTAACCTTGCAAGAGATGAGATAGTAACCCTTACAAACAAGGTTCAAAGCTCTGCACAGCTTGAGATTGAATTATCAAATAGGATGCAGACTCTCTCACATGAGGCAAATGAGGTTAAAAATGTTTTAGAGATTATCTCAGACATTGCAGACCAGACAAATCTTCTAGCACTCAATGCTGCTATTGAAGCGGCTCGTGCAGGTGAACACGGAAGAGGGTTTGCGGTTGTTGCCGATGAAGTAAGAAAACTTGCAGAGCGCACTCAAAGAAGTCTTACGGAGATAAATGCCACAATCAATGTTATAGTTCAGTCTATCATAGAGGTAAGCTCTCAGATGAACTCTAACTCAGAAGAGATTCAAGAGCTCTCAGAGAGTGCAACCGATGTTGAGAGAAAAATAAATGAGAGTGTCTCTATTGTAAAAGAGGCTGTAAAAGCTAGTGACAAAACTGTTAATGACTTTGAAAAAACCGGAAGAGATGTAGAGTTTATTGTCTCACAAGTTTCACAAATCAATGAGATATCTTCTAAAAATGCAAGAAATGTTGAAGAGATTGCGGCGGCGGCTGACCACCTAAACTCTATGACTGACGACCTGCATGCCAAACTTGAAACATTCCGCACTTAATAAAATTGTCCTAATAGGCGCCTCAACCGGAGGCCCTGGACAAATAGAAAAAATCATCAGATCTCTTCCTCAACTAAGCAATACAACCATCATTATTGCACAGCATATGGCAATGGATTTTATACCAAGTTTTGTTAAGAGGCTCCAAGAACATAGCATTAACCCAATAGAAATGAGTATAGATAAGAGCGTAATCAAACCAGAAAATATATATTTTTGCCACGGAATCACAACCATTAAAAAAGATGGTTATGGACTAAGTTTCAATGTTGAATCATCAAAAGAGTATAAGTATAATCCTGACATAAACAGCGTCTTCAACTCATTTGTTCCTTTTGTAAAAGATATAAATATATTTGCTGTTATACTTACAGGAATTGGTGATGATGGCGTCGATGGGTGCAAAAACTTAAACATCATGGGAGCGAGAGCCATTACACAGAGCGAAGAGAGTGCAATCGTGGATGGAATGCCAAGCAGAGCTAGAAAAGAGGTTCCAAATATTGAAATCTCAGACATAGACACAATAAGAGAAAAAATAAAATGGTTTTGCAGTTAATGTTTAGTTTTTTTAAAAAGAGCGTATCCGAGAGCAGTAGTGAGCAAAAAATAGTTGTTACCGAGGATTATACGGATGTATCGCCGATTGCACAATATTTTAAAAATGAGACCGGTGTAACCTTTGACAAACAGACAACCATACTAAAAAGCAAGGTTACTACATTTTGCCGCCAAATGGCTATTAGTTCATTCAAAGAGCTTTTAAACAGCATTAAAGATGATAAAAAATTAAAACAACAACTTGTTGATTCTCTAACAACGAATGAGACATTTTTTTATAGAGAATTTAAACAGATAGAAGAGCTTGTCGGACTTGTTAAAAATGCAAACACTAAAGTAGATATTTTATGTGCACCGTCTGCAACCGGCGAAGAGCCTTATAGTATCGTAATTGCACTTCTTGAAGCCGGAGTGTCGCAAAATAATTTTCATGTGACAGGTATTGATATAAACTCAGACGCAATAGAGAAAGCAAACAAGGCCATATACAGGGAAAGAAATGTAAGAAATCTGTCTCCGCGGATTATTGATATATATTTTACAAAGGATAACGGCTCTTATGTTCTAAAAGAGATGATAAAACAGCATGTAACTTTTAAACTTATGAATCTTTTTGACCCATCATTTAAAAGCATTGGAAAATTTGATTTTATATTTTCAAGAAATATGTTAATCTATTTTGACCAAGAGACAAAATTAAAAGCTAAAGAGATTTTGGAGAGTATGCGTAAAAACCAAAATCAAGAGATATTTTTTGGACATGCTGATCTGTTTTAATAATAACTTTATAATAACCAATAATTTTATAACGAATATTTGTTCATTTAGGCTTCACTGTGGGTACCCCAAAATCAAATTGATTTTGACCCTTCAGTTGCAGAATCATTCTCTCATATTGCTATAAAATTACTTTGCGGAAGTTTTAGATTTGGTGTAGATTGTGTTAAATGTGGGTAAGGTAGCACTGTAGTGCACCGAATGCCCAGATTGGACACAAGATGCGCTGAAGCTAGAACTTTACTAAACCCTAGCTTCTTCACGGCGTTGCAGATACGCCCATTTTTCATCGACTCTATCTTGCCACTCTTTGATTAGGTATTTATACTCATCTTTAAAAAGGTGTTTAAAACGCCCTTGAGCAGCTAAATACTCCTCAACCGGAACAACATTTTTAGGTCTATAAGTAATATTTAACTCTTGCCCGTTAATTATCTCATATAGTGGAAATACTAGAGAGTCAGTCGCAAGGTCTGCTATGTGCATAGTATCTTTTGGATCAAATTTCCACTCTGTTGTACAAGGCGAAACAGCATTTATGAAAACAGGTCCCTCAACAGCAAAGCCATGCTGAATCTTCTTAACCATATCTTTCCACTTATTTGGAGAGACCTGAGCAGCATACGGTATGCCATGAGCAGCCATAATTGTCATCATGTCTTTTTTATTTATTTTCTCTCCATAACTCTTTTTGCCTTCCGGCGATGTAGTTGCAGATGAGCCAATCGGAGTAGATGATGATCTTTGACCTCCGGTATTTGCATACACTTCGTTATCCAGTACGATATGCATAATATTGTGCCCGCGCTCCATACATCCGGAAATCCACTGAAAACCGATATCATAAGACGCACCGTCTCCGGCAAAAGAGACAAATTTAGGAGTACGCTCTGGTTGTTTTAAACGCCCTTTTTTCTTCAATGCTTTGTACATAGTCTCAGCACCCGCTACTGCAGTTGAGCCGTTCTCAAAACCGATATGAATCCAAGAAGCATCCCATGAAGTATATGGATAAACTGCAGTACAAACCTCTAAACATCCAGTTGAAGCCGATAAAACTAAATCATCATTTGTTGCATTTAATACTTCACGAACAATAATTGAGTGAGCACAACCCGGACATAAAAGGTTAGCTCCCTCAAAACGATCAGCCGATGTTGAAAACTCTTTTAAGTTTTTAATATTTTTCATTTCACTCACGGTTTTCTCCTTATAAAAATGCTAGTTTCGGTCCACGAACACCGATAAACTGTTGTAATTTTGTAGTTACTTTACCGGCATCAGCATTTGCTTGCAGCTCGTTAAAAAGTGCAACCAAGTGAGCTTTCGTTAAGTCACGGCCACCAAGTCCATACACAAAGCCAGACAGAAGTGCTTTTGTACCTGTGTTAAATAGTGCGCCTGCAATCTCATTAAAAAGCATTCCGGCAGCGCCATTTGGAGATGAACGATCAAGTGCGGCAATCGCTTTTACATTTTTTAAAGCTTCTGCTATCTCAAAGAATGGGAATGGACGAATTACGCGTAAACCTATTACACCGGCCTTAATCCCTTTTGCTCTCATCTCAGTTGCTACTTCGCGAGCCGTTTCAACCGAAGTACCCAAACAAACAACACATACATCTGCGTCGTCCATATCATACTTCTCTACCGGAGTATATTTACGACCGGTTAATTTTTCAAAATCTTTAAATACTGTTTGGATTTTTGGCATAACTTTGGTCATTAAATCATTGTGTTGACGAGCTTTATGCTCAAAATGCCAATCTTCTTCAGTTTGTACACCATGAGTTACCGGATGTTCAAAATCAAGCATATCGTTCATTGGTTTGTATTCACCAACAAAGCCATAGGCAGCATCATCACTCAAAGTTTTTACACCCTGAGCAGTATGAGAAGTCATAAATCCGTCTTGATTTACAATTGCCGGAAGTCTGATATCATGATCTTCACTGACTTTAAACGCTATTAAATTTAAATCGTAAGCTTCTTGAGGACAAAATGCATCAAACTGAATCCAACCGCTGTCGCGAATCATATACATATCCGAATGGTCTCCATTAACATTTAACGGAGAAGCCAAAGCACGGTTTACAAGATTTAAAACGATAGGAAGTCTCATACCTGAAGCTTGATAAAGCGTCTCAGACATAAGAGCAAGTCCTTGAGATGATGTAGCAGTTGCAACACGCCCTCCGGCAGCAGCAGCTCCGATACATGCGCTCATTGCCGCATGTTCAGACTCAACCATTACGAACTCGCCCTCAATGTATCCATCTGCTAAAAATTTTGCATAACCCTCAACTATAGGAGTTGAAGGTGTAATAGGATACGCCGCAACAACATCTACCTGAGCTTGTCTCATTGCTTGAGCAGCAGCATAGTTGCCATCCCATACTTCAATATCTTTTAATTCCATTTTATCAAATGCCATTATGCTTCCTCCTCATCTTTTTTAGGCCAGTTTGCAATTACTGACTCTTCATCTGCCTGTTCAGGGAACATCAGCAGCGATTTAGGGTTTGTAGGACAAACCTCAACGCAGATACCACAACCTTTACAGTGATCCATATCTACACCAACAAGCTTTTTATCTCTTGATATAATCGAGACATCCGGACAATAAATCCAGCAAAATTGACAATCAATACAGTAGTCTTTATTAAAAACCGGCTTGATTAGTCTCCAGTCGGCAACGCTTGCCGTATAAGAGCTATTTTGCGAGTATGCACGATCTTCTTGCTGAGTCGCTGCAATATTGTCTATTTTTCCGTCAAAAGTACGAAGCATAGCTCCGATTTCGAACTCATCCCATCCTTTTTTTGCCATAACCAGTTCCTTACTTTACTTCATCGTATGCGCGCTGAATCGCAAACATATTCGCATCGATAATCTTTTGTGGTAATTTTCCAAGAACTCTCTTCATGCTCTCTTTAAAAAAGTCCATCTCATACATGCCGGAAATTTTCATAAATGCGCCAAGCATTGGCGTATTTGGAATTGGACGACCGATAGTTTCATTTGCAATAGTAATGCAGTCAACCGTATAAACTTCTTTGCCTGCTAATTTAGGCTGAGCTTTAACCAGCTCATCTGTACTCATATGTGTTGTTATAATATATTTAGTGCTATCTTTGTGATTTATCGTAACATCGCTTGTAAAAACTAACGCGGGATCAATTACAAAAACATAATCAGGTTCCATATATTTTTCATGATTCATAATTACTTTATCATCTACGCGGTTGTACGCTGTCATTGCAGCTCCTCGTTTTGCAGATCCATAAAATGCAAATGCCTGTACCTCTTTACCGGTAGTAGAAATAACATCTGCCAAACCCTTAGCGCCCGTAACAGCTCCCTGTCCAGCACGGCTATGCCATCTAATCTCTAGCATAAACTCTCCCTTTTAATTAATATATTAAGAACCGTCAATTCTATTTTGCCCCTTATTTTAGACAAGTTGCTCTTAAATATAGCTTGATAGTTTGCTCTTTTTTAAGAACTAAGAGAAGTGTGTTGTTTTTTCCTATTTTGCAAATATAAGGTCGCTTCAAGTGCATCATTTAATATAACATCTGTAAACTTTTTTAATGTATCTAAATCATCATAACCGCTTAAAACAGCTATGGAATTCACATTGGCATTTTTTGCAGAAATCAAATCCAGTTTGGTATCTCCAATCATCCATATTTCTCTATTTTTTGTATTTAATTTTTCTAAAGCTTTTAGTATTGGTTCCTCGTGCGGCTTTGGGTTCTGGACATCTTCTCTGCCTATTAGAACATCAAAATGCTCCATTAAACCAAAATGCTCCATTAACACTCTGGAATAGCGTCCGGTTTTTGTCGTAACTATCCCCAATATGGCAAACTCTTTAGCAAGCAAAACTGCCTCTTTTGCATTTTTTAAAAGCTCAGTTTTTTGAGTTGAGATTTCACGATAATGCTCTTTGTAAGTTGCTACAAAATCCCAAATTAACTCTTTATCAACGCCTAAATTTTCATACATGATGTCAAGAGGATAACCGATTAGAGATTTTATCTCTTCATCGCTTTGCTTAGGATATTTGTGAATGGCAAAGGAGTGATGAAATGATTCCAAAATTGCCTCGGTTGAATCTATAAGTGTCCCATCTAAATCAAACAAAATTATCAAACTATTTCTCCCATTTTATGTAGTTGTGCCAAATTCCAATAGGAGCAGACTCAATGTTTTTTATATCTCTGTTTACAGTAGTAATTGAGTTTGGAATGTATAAAAAAAGATATGGATTTTCATCTGTTATTATTTTAAACATCTCTCCCCAAGAAGCGTTTAACTTCTCACTATCTATCATATTTTGGGACTCTTCAATCATCTTGTTTATTTTAGGATTGTGATAACCTACCAGATTAAATCCGCCCTGTTTATCACTGTCACTATGCCAAAACATATATGGGTCCGGAGTAGGAGAGAGTCCCCATCCAAGCAATACACTGTCAAATTTGCGGGGAAAAACAACCATATTTAAAAATGCCTGCCACTCCATAACCCGCAATGTTACAACTACACCTGCTTTTTTAAGCTGATGCTGCAGTATCTGGGCGGCATAAGGTCTCAGTTCGCTGGAGTTTGATGTTGCAATCTCAAATGTAAACGGATTTTTTTCGTCGTAACCTGCTTCTTTTAAAAGCTCTTTTGCTCTTTTTATATTTTGCAGAGGCGCTTTTACATCTTCATTAAATGCCTTTGTTCCCGGAAGAAAAGGTCCGCTGCATACTTTTGCATGGTTAAAAAAAAGAATATCAACCAGTTCTTGCCTGTTTATCGCCAAAGAGAGAGCCTCTCTTACTTTTGGGTTTTTAAACTTCTCAAGACGAAGATTAAACCCGAGGTATGTGTATGATTGCGAAATATTTTCATATATATTAAATTTTTTAAAAAAGTCGTCATTTAATTGTCTCTCATACTGCATCGGTTCGATGTTCCCAACATCAAGTGCGCCTGATTTTAACATCAAAAAGCGTGTCATCGGGTCTGCAATAACATGAAAAGATATCTTGTCTATTTTTGCTCTGCCTTCAAAGTAATCATCAAAAGCAACAAGTATAATATTTTTTGAATATTCCAACTGCTCTAGTTTATACGCACCCGTTCCTATCGGGTTTGTATTGAATTTTGAATTCATCAGATTGGGCTCTTCTTTTAAAATATGTTCTGGCAAAATGCCCATCATCCAAGTTTCCAGCGCCTTAAAATATGGCTCTTTATATCTGACTTTCAGCGTAAATTCATCAACGATTTCTACGCCTTGCACAAATCTAAAATTTGCACTGTACGGCGAGCTTATTTTTGGTGAGATAAGCACATTGTAGGTAAAGAGAACATCTTTGGCACTAAATTTTTTACCGTCATGCCACTTGATATTTTTATGAAGTTTAAATACTAATGTTTTTTCATCTTCAAAATAAAATTTCTCCGCCAAATCACCGACAATTGTAGATAAATCTTTATCATACTTGAGCAGTCCGTTAAATAAAAAACCGGTAATCTCTGATGAACTCGAGTCTGTGGCTAAAATAGGGTTTAATCTTGATGGATTGGCAGAAGTTGCCAAATGAAGTGTTGATGCAAAAAGGTTTATTGATAAAAACAGAAATATTAGGTAGCGCAAAATTACTCTTTTTTTTGAGTGATTATACCAAAGTTAAGTGCAGTGAATTGTTAATGAGAAGTTTAGAGAAGTTTTAACAGTGCAAGAAGCACTGAAAAAAAGTTTTTGCAGCGATTAACGCTTAGAAAACTGACGAGAACGACGAGCTTTGCGCTTGCCTGGCTTTTTACGCTCAACAATTCTTGAATCACGAGTCATCATGCCCTCAGGTTTTAGTATAGCTTTTAACGCTGGGTTAAAAGCAACTAAAGCACGAGAAATACCATGACGAAGTGCGTCTGCTTGACCACCGAAACCACCACCTAATGTAGTAGCTACGATGTCAACAGATGTATCTTGTTTTGTTAAAGCAAGCGGTTGTTTAACACGAAGCTTTTTAGCTTCTAGTCCACCTAACCATGCATCTAATGAAAGACCGTTGATAGTCATATTACCTGTTCCTGGAGTTAACCATACTTTTGCTATTGATGCTTTACGACGACCTGTTGCGTATATTTTTGCCATATGTCAATCCTTACTTAGCAAGTTGTGCAGAGTGTGGATGTTCAGCACCTGCATATATTTTTAATTTTTTAATCATTTTAGCACCAAGCTTAGTTTTAGGAAGCATACCGCGAGTAGCTAATCTGTAAAGCTTCTCAGGATTTTTAGCTAAAAGCTCAGTCATTTTAGTGCTTTTAACACTTCCGAAGTAGCCAGAGTATGAAAAATACTCTTTGTTAGCAATTTTACCAAGACCGTTAAATTTTGCTTTAGAAGCATTAATGATAACAACAAAGTCACCACAGTCAATGTTTGGAGTAAAACATGGCTTATTTTTACCGCGAAGTATAGTTGCTACTTCAGTAATAATACGACCAAAAGTTTTACCTTCAGCATCAATCAAAACCCATTTTTGATCGATTTGTTCAGGAGTTGCAATTTTCGTAAATTTCATTCTTGAACCTTTCAAGTAATTTTCTTAACATCACATATAAAATGCTTGTTTAATTGGCGAAAGTATATCTTCTTTTACTTATAAATAACTTAATTTATGGTTTTTTTAAGGTTTGTCCGCGACGCTGCTTATATTATTGATTTATGTTAATAAAATTAAGAGAATTTCTATGTTACAATCAGGTTTATAATAAGTTTTAACAATATAATTAGAAGTGAATTAATGAACAGCAGAGAAAAAAGCATGGTCTCTATTTTAAAAATATTTGCAATTGTATCGCTTTTTGCATTAACAATATTTGCGGATGACAATCAAAGAATCATTGATGAGCTAGCGTCGCCTATGCCCGAAATTCCCCTAAAAAAAGCAATGGGTGAGAAGTTGTATAATGATGCCATTAACTCTGGGGAGTACAGTTATGTCGGAAACTCAAAGTGCCGTCTATGTCATAGAAACTTTTTTATCGGAAGAAAAAATGACCCGCATGACCACGCAATGGAGAGCTTGATACCTTCTAAAAATGAAAAAAATTCCCACTGTTTAACATGCCACTCCACGGGGCATCGTATGCCGAGCGGTTTTGTTGATATGGAAACAACTCCGCGTCTCTCAAATGTCCAATGCGAAGGGTGCCACGGTCCAGGAAATGTCCACATAGCGTTGGCACAGGATAAAGATAAAAACAAGAACAAAGTGTTTCTTGGCGGAGGCTTTCTTGCAGGGGCAGGCAGTTTGCAGGTGCTAAAAGATATTTGTGCAAGTTGCCATACCAAAAGATGGAATAAATCATACCACGACTTTAACAAAGCGTATAATAGCTATAAAAAAGCTGATCCAAATAATGCAGGTAATTAACAGTGTTTTTCATTAAAAAATATGCGGTACCAATCATACTTTTCTCTTTGGTGTTAGTGATAGCATACCTATCTTACTATAATTATAAAACACAAAAAAATCTTCTCTTAACGCAGATGCAAAGCAATTCGTTAAATATAGCAAGCTCAGTCTCTTCAGCAATAGAGCGATTTGATGATATTAAATCAACTATGAATCTCCAAAAACTTGTAAATGATATCTCTTTTGGGTTAGAAATTTTTGAATTTAGATATTTAGAACCGGATGGCACCATCAGAAACTCAATGTTTAAAGAAGAGATAGGAGAGGTTTTATCTTCTAAAAGTTTCATTGAAACAATGCAAGGAGACCGTCAATTAAGTACTTTCTTTTTTGAAGTACGCGACTTTGTAGATGTAATGTCAATCTACTACCCTATATATCTGCAAGACCAACTTGTCGGAATTATTGATTTATCCGTAGATGTCTCTGAATACACTTTAAAAAAAGGGTTAAAAGATAATTTTTCCATTCTTAGAAGACAGGTTGATATACAAAACCTGCTAAAATCAATCAATGGTTCTGTAACAAACAGTCTTGCGATACTAACTAAAACCGATATAAATGATTTTTTACATGCGTATGTCAAATCTACAAAAAACATTAAACAAATTTCAATTATTGATGAAAAGCAAAATGTATATATAAGCAGTGATAAAAATTTAATCGGAACAGTTTTAGATTACAATAATAATCTTCAAACATCCGGTATGACAATGCTTAATGGTCAATTAACATATCTTGCTATTACCAATTCTCATATAAATCGAGGCAACTCAAAAATGAAGCTGATGCTTTTAATTGATGCGTCAACTTATTTAAGCCATGAAAATAAATTATTTAACACTGCAATGATTACAAGCATAATAGCCCTTTTCTTTGCACTGCTTACTTCCAGATTGCTTTACTACTCTGCAATTGAACAATCAAGAACGGAAAAAGAGCGCTTAGAATCTCTGGTTAAAGAACGAACAAAAGAGATAGAGCTTCTAAGTCAAACCGATTCTCTAACTGGATTATGGAACAGACGACACCTAGAAGAGACTCTTGAGATAGAGTTTAAACGGGCTAAACGCTACGATAAAGAGCTTTCAGTTATGATTATTGATTTAGACCACTTCAAAAATATTAATGATACTTATGGGCATATGGCCGGGGATGAAGTACTACGACGAATAAGCAGCAAAATCACGGGGTGTCAGCGAGAAACAGACTTTATAGGGCGCTACGGCGGAGAAGAGATAGTTGTTATCTTGCCAGAGAGTGATTTGCAAACATCAATACAAATTGCAGAAGATATACGAAAAACTATTGAACAAGAACCGGTAGAGTTTGAAGATAAAATGATAAAAGTAACAGCAAGTATCGGTATTAGTAACTTAAAAAATGAGCATGACAACTACTCGGCTATATTTGCAGAGGCTGATGAAGCACTTTACAGTGCTAAAGAACTTGGCAGAAACAGGGTTCAATTTTTTAAACAATAATCGCTTGATAAGTTTTGGTCATCTATTGTCAGTCGTTTTGCATATATAAAACGCTTTTTATAATAAGCTTTATCTATTGCATCGTATTGAACTTGTTTGCTTCTATATGAAGCATGAATAATCTGCCCATCTCCGGCATAAATAGCAACATGAGAAGGCTCTTTTTTGTAAGTTCTGTAAAAAAGCAAATCTCCAACTTTTAAATCATCAATATCTACCTTTGAACCATATTTAGACTGCTCTGCCGCAGATCTTGGAAGCGACACGCCAAACTCTTTAAAAACCTGCTGAGTAAATCCTGAACAATCTGTTTGAATCCCGCTGCTGTTTCCAAATCCATATGATGTTCCCAAATACTCTTGTGCTTTGACTAAAACTTTATTTTTTTCAGATGCTGCTACTGGTTTTTCAACAACCAAATAAGGGAGCTCAACATAATCAGCAGTCGGAGCATCGGCAACTAGATGGTTTGTAAAAATTAAAAAAGCGACAATCAAATATTTTTTAACCATTAATGAATCCTAATTTTTTAAAGAGTTATATTTTAACAATTTTTACATCATTTTTTAATAAATAGCAGACATATCCATCAACTTCATTGCCGGTTATCTCTTTTATAGCCCTGACATAAGAACCAACCTGTGTTAAATGCTCATCACGATAAGAGAGAGCACTCTTATAATCAATTACGCTCCATTTGGATTCGCCCTTTACCAAAAGGTCAATATACTTGAGATTATTTTTATGCCTAATAGCTTTTTCTCTGTAACATTCACCCTCGACAAGAGCTATAAACTCTCTGTTTTGCAAAAGCATTTTTACTCTATTTTCTATATCTTCTATCTCTTCATTTTCCAAGACATGCCCATATTTGTTTATCATCATATCTTTTGCTCTTGCAATATGCTGCTCTTTTAGCTCCCCCAGCATCTCTAGCATATAGTGCATTGCAACTCCAAAGTTTATGGATTTTAAATCCTCTTCTTTAGCTTTTTCAACTGCTAAAATATCACTTTGGGTTCCGTAATAAAGTTCTTTATAGTTTATAGCATGAAAATCAATTTTACCGCTGTTTTTATGAGAATTTTCACTACATGTTAAATTTCCATACCTGCTTGGCACTAAATCCAAAATATCAAACGAAGAATCTTTAGCTTTTAAAACTATTATCAAATTTTCTCTTGCTCTTGTGAATGCGACATAGAGTGCATTTAAGCTGTCTTCTTTTATTAAATATTTCTCTTTTAAGAGAGCTCTTGCATAGTCTGCATCTACCGCATCACGCCCTTTTATACGAAGATAGATATTTTTTAAGGCTATATCATCGTACTCATAGATAATAACATCTTTTGAAGGCGGTGCTTTTTTAAGCCTATCCATAACAATTACATGTTGATACTCTAAGCCTTTTGATTTATGAACAGTGAGCACTCTTACGCCGTTAAGTTCGGAGGCGGAGGCGCTTGCATCCAACCTCTCATACTCAAACAAGAGTGCCTCTATATCACTGTATCTTGATATAGCGCCTAAAAATTTAATGAGATTAAAATCATTGCTAAAGAGCTTAAACTCCTCTATTGCGCCTTTTACTACATCTAATATTTCAACCTTATTAAAATCAACTCTTTTAATAGGGCGAACTTCTTGCGAAATAATGGCAAAAAAATTGTACGAGTAGATATCTTCGCCAAAATATTGATACTTCAAATACTCTAAAATTGCTTTTACCATTTTTTGGTTGATAAGCTTTGTTGTTGTTTCCGTTACTACTTCTATATTTTGAGACTCTAATGCCTCTTTTACCTGCTCTCCGTCGCCGTTTGTAGCGCAAAGAACGGCTATCTCGTTTATATCTGCTCCCATATCAAGAAGCCTCTTAATCTGAGCCACGACCTCGGCAAGAACCTCATCATTTTGTATAACCTCAACGAATCCGCCGTCTGCCTCTGCTTGAGAGAGTTGAGGAGTATAATTTTTTATTTTTTGCTCAAAGACACTGTTTACAAACCCGACAATCTCTTTTTGTGAGCGATAGTTTGTAAGAAGTTTCTCTACAAGGGTTCCGTTTTCCTCTCTCACTGCATCAAAAAGTGCACTTACACCGCCGCGAAATCTGTAGATAGACTGCTTCACATCTCCGACAAAAAAGAAACTGCCGTTGTCAAAGATGCCCTTTCCCGATGTTATCTCATTTATAAGCGGTTTTAGTATCTCATACTGCAAGATGCTTGTATCTTGAAACTCATCAAGCAGCATATGCTCAATACGGGAATCAAGTCTAAAGTATAAAAACTCGCTATCGTCAATGAGCTTTAAAATCTCATAAACGAGATATGTAACATCGTTAAAACTAAGCTCGCTATCGTCCATATATAGCGCTTTTTTACTCTTTGCATATATATTTACCAGCTCTTTTATGGCAAAAAAGAAGTTCTGCTCTTTTGCTCTGTTTTGCTCTCTTATAGCCTCTTTTATTTTAAATAGCAAATCATCCATCGCAGGGGTAAAACACTTTGAAAATGTGCTGTAATTCAGACTCTCCCTCTCTATCCATGCCTTTGCGCAAAGCTCTTCAAAACTCTCAGCACTTACGCCCTTAATAGCCGTACTCGAAGCCGCTTTGCAGGAAATTACGATTTTTTTCAGCTCCAAGAGGTTATGCATCGCCTCTTGTTCAAACTGTTCAGTATCCTGCTTTTTAAACCCTATATGCTTAAGCTCGGCAAACTTGACATAAAACTCGTCTAAAAGAGTAAATATATCAGTAAGCCTTTTGTTTGAAGCAAGAGAGAGGGTAATTAAAGTCTCTTTTTTGCCTGCGACACTAACCTCTTTTAAAAATCGTGACAAAAGCTTTAGTTCATGCTGAGAGCTAAATGTCGAAAAATCCGGCATCAAAGAGGCATATAGCGAGAACTTTCTAAGAATCTTTGTAAAAAAACTGTCTATCGTCATTATCTTCGTATGAGAATTTAAAAACTCATTTAAAATTCTCGCACGATTTTCAAGCAGATAGTCGCGTGAGAGCTCCGTAACCTTTACTATCTCGTCCAACTCTCCTCTGCTCTCAAGCTCTTCAAGTGTAGCAACTATCCTCTCCTGCATCTCGTTTGCGGCTTTGTTTGTAAATGTAAGAGCGAGTATTTTTGATGGCTGGGCACCTTTAAAAAGCAAACTAAGGTAACGAACAACTAGCATAAAAGTTTTTCCGCTTCCCGCACTCGCCTCGTAGGCTAGGTTATTTATGAACACAATATCTCCATTGACTACTTGTTTTTACACTCTCTGATATACAACTCTTCGACTTTTGTTCTCGCCCAAGGCGTTTTTCTAAGAAACCTCAAGCATGAGCTTATAGTCGGATTTATCAAAAAGCATCTGATGTCAATCCTATTGCCCAGCTCTTTAAACCCATAACGCTCAACTAAAGTCTCCAAAATATGTTGCAGGTTGACACCGTGCAACGGGTTGTTTTTGTTTTTTTCTTCTTCGCTCATTTTTTTCCTTTTCTTGTGTTTTTAACTTAGATAGCTTTACTATCATATGCACAACTCTTAACAATATACACTCTATTTCATAAACTAAATTATTTGCAAATACAACTTTCAATATAAAAATTATTATCTTTAAAAATTACTGCGCTTAACTTATTGCCATATACACATCCAGTATCTACCCCTATTGCAAATTTATCTATTTTTGCCTCTTTAAACCACTGATGTCCATAAACTACAAACCCTTGATTACCATCATAAACATCAGCCCAAAAGAGAGAATTTTCATTTTCTTGCCCTAAAGTTAAGTAGTTTCCATCTTGGTCTAAATATCGCATACGAAGTATTTTTTGATAGTCTTTTTTAGCTAAATCATCTAAATTCATATGATTTTGAACTCCTCCATGAACTATCATAATATCTCCAAATCTCATGAAAAGTGACAAATTTTCTAAAAATTCTTTATGTGTTTGAGATAAATTATCTACAATATTTTGCTCATCTTCATCCAAAACAATAGGATTTTTTTTATTTGATTTTTTATGATTTAGGTATCTTATGATTTTATCTTCATGATTGCCAAGAACTGATTTTATGTTGTTTTCTATGATAAAATCAAGTGTTTTTATAGAGTCTTTACCTTTAGTGATAATATCTCCTACACAAACTTCAATATCGTTATCTTGAGGATTTATTTTTTTTCTAAGAGATATTAATTCGTCGTAGCAGCCGTGAATATCTCCGTAGATTATAAGTCTATGTATCAATTTTTTGTTTTAATGTTTTGAGATTTATCTTATGTTTTTTAATATTAGCTCTAATATTTTTGCATAAAGTTTCATCAAATGTAATTCCATCTTTACCATGTTTAAAATATTTTCTACCTGTAGCTGAGTCAATTTCCAGTTTCGCATGAGCAAATTTATTTCTGATTTTTATTATTTCATCTTGATATTCTTCTGAAAAATCTGTCTCCAATAAATCATTCAAAATCCAACTAAGTGTTTTAATTTTGTAATCAGAACTAAATACAAAATTATCTTTTATTAATTTATGCAAACCATTTTTTTTTGTTTTCCAATCTCCATTGACACATTCCAATTTTTTCATAAAGTGTCCATTAACTTCATTCAAAATATCATTTTTTAAATCGTTTGTTTTATCTACCTCTATATTTTTAATATATTGTTTAATCATTTCAAGCTTTTGATTATCCATATCACTTGTTTCATTCATAATCATTCCGCGCATAACAACAATGTCATGGAATTTTTGTATGGTTAGTGTAATTAAAGATTTAATCTTTTCAACAACCATTTGTTGATGTGTTGCACCAGAAGAAATAGTTTCTAAAAATGAAATACGATCTAACTTTTTTGCATCCTTTAAGTCTCCTCTAGCTGTATAAAATAAAATCTCTGAAAATATTTTACTTGTATTTCTAATTTCTTCAACAACTTTATCGCCATTCATTTTATCCATATGATAATCAGTAAGGATTAAATCATATGACTTATCTAGCTTCTCAAAAAAGTCTGTTGCATTATCTACGGTATCAATAGTTGCCTCAAAACCTTCATCTTCTAAATAATGTTTAATTTCATCAACATACTCATCATCTATAAAAGAGTCGATTTGGTCATCAAGCCATAGTATCTTATATTCAATTTGCATGTTTAAACCTTATTTTGAAAGTTGTTCCCTGATTAGGTACAGAATCTACTTTTATACTTCCATTCATCTTTTTAATAGTTGTTTGCACATTAAAAAGTCCAATACCAGAACCATCTGTTGTGGTATGACCCAATTCAAAAATATGCTTGATTCTTTCTTCTTCTATACCTTTTCCATTGTCTTCAATCAACAATAATAAATCATTCTCTTCAACTTTACATGTAAAAATAATTTGTTTTGCATTAGCTTTCTCAGCATTTTGAATAAAATTATCTACTAAAGTAGTTATTTCTAATGGTCGTATTTTTTTAATAAATGTATCAGATATTTTTGTTATATTAATGATATTCACCTTAGAATCAATAATATTATTTTCAGATAAATACAATTCATCTATGTACTCTTTAATAAAACCAATCAAATCAGTTGTAATATCACTTGCAGTTAAATTGAAATTTGCTTTAGTCACAAAATTTGAAATTGATGTAATCTTTTCTGCTTCATGAGTGATTACACTTAGATACTTTTTTTGTTTTTCTGAAAGTAAACTCGGGTCAATAGATTTAACAAAAAGTTCAATATTGCGATTAATACGGCTTGATGAATGATAAATTTGATGTTGTAAACCAAGTATTTGTTCTTTTTCCATTCCAATAATAGAACCTTGAAAAATATTTCTTTTCGTTTCTTCTTCTAAGGCTTCTGTTACGGCTTCTGTTTTCTCTTTTGCCACATATAGCTCTTCTTTGACTTTTTTATTTTCATTAGATAATTGTAAATTTTTTTCTTCTGTTATGTATAAATCTTTTTCCAAACTATTTTTTTTATTTGATAAATCATTGAGTCTTTTTTTAAGAGACTCAACTTCATTTATAAGCTCAGGCTTATCTGACTTTTGTGCAATTTCCAATAAGTTTTTTACAATAGAATCATTTATATTATATTCATTTATTATATTCAGAAAGTCGCTTGCAAAATCTAATACTTTTACATCTGGAGTATTTATTATTTTTTTAATTAATTGGATAATATTTGTTTTACTTTCTAATGTGTTTAATGCTGTTACATTTTCTGAATCACTATCAACATCTCTGACTACCTCATCTAATTTCCACTGTATTCCAACAACATATTTTTCTAATCTTTTCAGAACTTTTTCCCAAAAGAAATTTTCTAACTCTTTATATCCATTAGTTGCTATTAATCCACTATCTCTACTACTTTTTTCTTTAAATTGTTCATAGTACTCATTAATATTTATACTACCAATTATATTTCTAGTTGCAAAATATCTACTATAACCCTGTTGATGTCTAGCATTAATACCAAAACTATCATCAGAAAGCTCACCATATGGATATACTCTAAAACCATTGTTAAAAACAAGTACATGTCCAAAATTGACAGGTTCTACACCCATAGTTTTTGTAAAATTTAATTTTGCTTTTTGGTTTAAATATAATAAAACTGCTGTTGTATTTTTCAAGTGTTTATTCTCGTTTTTTTCTTCAATTTTATATATTAAAGTACCTCTGTCTGTTAAAGTTGTTATAATCTTATCATCTTTAATTACAACTTCAATCTTTGTAGTTTTCATAGTTAAAACTTTTATGATTTCATTTACAACAGGGTCTGAAAACATTGAATTTTGTGCTTTTATATAAATTTGAAAATTATTTGATTTTGTATTCACTTCAAATGGATTAATCAATTTACCTAAAGAGCGTTTTAAACTTTTTATCTTATCATCATCCCATTTTGAGTGAAGATTTGATATTTCAAGTATAACACCTTGTGAAAAATCATCATATGCTATAGATTTAGGAGTAGTATATTTAACTTGAATATTTATAAAATCATTTTTAGAATCTTGTTCAAAGTCATTCCAATCAACTTCTAATTGATGAAAATCAGATGAATATACTTTTCTAGAAATTAGTTTGAGTTCTGAACCTAGCCTATCACAAGAAAATCTGCCAATACCCTTTGCTCCAGCAAACCCTCGTTTTAAATTAATTTTATCTCTGTAGTCTTTATACTTAACATCGTCTTTTAAATCATTATCTTCGGTTGCATCTTTTTTTGCTGAATAAGCAACAAAAAGCCATTTGTCTTGAATATCTTTTAAATCCATTCCTTTACCATTATCTTGAATAATGATTTTATCTTTTTCAAATGTAATATCAACTCTTGTGGCGTGTGCATCATAAGCATTTTTAACTAATTCAAAAATAGCCACTTCATCATTGATGATTAAATCTTTTCCTATAATATTTTTTAGTTCAGAACTTATTCTAAATTCCATTAAATCATATCCTTTAATACAAGTCCTGCCTGTTCCCCAAACAGTGGAGGGATGGCATTTCCAATTTGAGTATATCTTGGAACATCTACTCTCCGTCGTAAACCGCCTGTTGTATACTTACCTTTAAATTCATAACTGTCTGGAAAAGATTGTATTCTTGCATATTCTCGAACTGTTAAGATTCTTGGTTCACTGTAATGTATATAATCGTCAGGATGTGTTGTAAGTGTCGGTGTACAAGATTTTTCACACAATGGAACTACGGTATGTTTTTTTAGTCCATAGATTTTTTTCAATTCATCTGAAAACGACTTATTTGGCTTGCCATGCTTTATGACATAATTAAAACGTTCAACAATATCTTCTTTATGATTTGCAAAACGATGACTATCAACGACACTATCAGATGGTTTAATTCCTTTTCTCATAAGCTTTTGATAATTGCTACTTGCCTCTGAATACACACCTGCTTTGAAATTCTTGCTGTCAGGAGAATCAACACTACCGTTGGATTGCAATATATCGGAAATCGCATCACTCAATGATGTTTTATCATTTAGCTTTTTGCTTTTGAAAAATTTTGCTCTGTTTTGTACAATTGAATCAAAAAAGTAATCCGCTTTCCCTCTTTTTGTCCCTACTAAAATATAGCGTTGTCTTTTTTGTGGAACTCCATATTCGGAGAAATCAATGATTTGCCCTTTTACATCGTAACCTAATTTTTCTAATTGGCTAACAACATATACAGAATACGCTTCACCACGCTTATTGTCCTTTTTAAAACCAATAGTAAAACCTTTTACATTTTCAAAAAACAAAATTTCAGGTTCTACAAGTTTGATAAATTGGATATAAGAATCGATCAATTTATTACGCTCATCATCTTCTCTTCTTCGTCCAGCCATAGAAAAACCTTGACAAGGGGGACCACCCGCTATTAAAGAGATTTTTCCCCTTAAAGCCTTAAGCTCATTCGAATAGTTGGCAATAATGTTATTAATATCATGATTGGTTTTAGGTAGCCAGTCTGGCCATTTAAAATTATTCTTTTTATCTATTAAATTGAATTTTAGAGTTGAAAAAGCATCCGCACTCTTTTCAATGGCAAATGTCCCTTGCCATCCTGCGTTATGTAAGCCCAATGCGAGACCGCCACAGCCTGAAAATAAATCTATGTAACAACTTTTTTGCTTCAAGATATATTTCTCCATTTAATTTATAAAATTGAATATTTGCTTATTATACCATCTTAATATTTAAGTCCAAAAAAACTTCGTCACCCTCGCCCACAGATAATTTTATACTCGCAATACAAACAGCTCTTCAAATCTTCACACTTACTAAAGTTCACATCCTCAATATTTAGCAAATCTTTTATGTTTGACTCTAAAACTGCCAACTTCTCTCTTAAAAAAGGCTCATTAACTATTTTTGACTCTTTTAAGTCGTAGTATCCGCAGCCGACAACATTGCCGAACTTTTGAGCCAACAGATAGTAAAACTCAAGCTGAAAGTCCGTCGCCTCCGTAAAATTTTTCTCTGTATAAAGCGGATAGGAGCCAGTCTTATAGTCAAGAACAAAAACTTCATTGCCTCTTTTATCTACTCTGTCTATCTGCCCGACTAATCTCATTCCCGCAAACTCACTCTCTAAACTCGCCTCACACTGCTCTACCACCCAGCCATCCGCAAATCTTTCAACCTCGTTTTGACAAAAAATATCCATTCTTCTTTTTTGCATAGCGATAAGATACTCCTCAAGCTCACTCTCGCCGCACGCATTGTCTAACTCTGCATATAAATCTTTTTTTAGCTCTCTCGCATCTGCATAAAAGCTCTTTTTACTATAGAGCTCTTTGAGTGCGGTATGAACGCCAAGACCTATCTCATACTCCTGCGGCATATCTTTTGGAATCTCATGATTTTGGATATATTTAACATATCGGTAGTAATATTTTCTCCTGCATGTCAAAAAAGTTTTTAATTTTGTGGCGGAGAGCTTTTTATCTCTGAAGCTATACTCCAGAACAATGCTCTCCTCCTCTTTTGAGTTTGGGGATGCCATCTCAAAAAGAACGCCTGCATACTCTTGTTCGTTGTGTCTGTTTTGCTCTTCTATGCCGAGCTGTTTTAAAAACCTTGACGCACTGCTGTCGCTTGATTTTACAAACGAAATTGCCACCTCTTTAGTTCTGTTAATAAGCATCTCATAGTAATGTTTTTGAAGATTTTCCCTGTCACTCATCGTTGGAAGATTTGCAATTTCTCTGATTTGGGTGTTTAAAAACATATCTTTATCGCTCTTCTTTGGAACATTTGAGTCGCTGAAATCTACGATTACAACTGCATCAAAATGAACAGAGCGCGTCTCAAGAACCCCCATAACGGTCACTTTTCCGCCTCTGACATCATCAACTGTTCTTGACGCTAACCTCTGCAAAAAAACAGATAGAAGCGATTTTACGCTCATATCTCTCATAAAAGGGAGAATGTTTTTAAAGTTATAAACCTCTTCTTCAAATATTTTTTGCTCTTTTTTGTCACTAAAACTCTCTTTATACCTATTTAAAAACTCTAAAATATCTACATCTTGACTTTTTTTGCCATAGATTGAACGAATCTCCATATAAAACTCGTCTTGGACCCTCTGCAACCTCGCTTCATTCTCTTTTGAATCTTGCTCAATAAATTTACATGTAGCATTTAGTTTTTCATATATTTCAGTTGAGCCAAACGACTCGCCCATCGCAAAGTTGAAGTTTGATTTTTCATCAAATATTTTTAAAATATTTGCAAAATTCTCATCAGGCAAAATAACTGCAATTTTTTCAGGTTTATAGCCCATTTTTACAAAATCAAATATCTTCTTTTTAACGAACGCTGCTTGTAAAATCGGCTCGCTGAAAGATTCACATGTCACTTTTTTATTTTGTATAATTCTGTTTTTTTGAAGTACGCTGTTTGTGTTTAGTGAAATATTATACTCATAACCTATCTCAAGCTCTATGCCCAGATTTAAGAATTTTTTCTGCATTTTAGAGTTAAATCTTGTGGCAGTAAATACTATATCTACATTGCAAAATTCACAACATCTCTCTAAAAGTTCTAACTCGAAATTGGTCAGATGCCCATCGATATGCAACTCTATATTTTCATAACTTTTCAGATACTCTTCATTAAAACTGTAAAGTTTTGGCAAAAATATTTTATCGAGAAACTTTTTTTGGCTGCACAGAAGCTCATATCTAGCGTAGAGCTCTTGAAGTATGGCTATATGCTCTTCATACTCGCCGTAAATATCTGAGGTGCTGAGCGCTCTTATATCGTACATCTCTGCGCTTAACTCTTCGTAAAATTTAAATATATATGATGAATTTTTTGTGAAGGTAAAAAAGTTTCGCTCTATTTGAAGATTTTTAAAGTTTTTAAAATCACTTGCTTCTAAAAGGAGCAAAACCCTGCTATCGGCGTCTAATGTTTTAAAATCTTTTACTATGCAGAGCTTTGAGATAAAATCGCTCATAGTTATGAAGTTTGGTAAAAATAGAGTCAGACCCTCTATATTAAGTTGCTCATGACGCACTGCACGGGCTGACGGCAAGACTATAATAGAATTATTCATAGCTCTATTATAGCCTAATATTCTACCACTTCCATGCCTCTTGTGTCTGTTTTAATGTTATAAAATCTTTGGACATCATCTACGCTGACTTTTGCCATAATATCCCATCTACCCTCCCCGGCAAGGGTAAAAGAGTCAAAAGTGTAAATGCCGTTTTCAATCTTTGGATTGTATAGTTCTTGGTCATGCTCGTGATTATTCGGTCTTGTCACTACTATGTTTATTTTCGCGTTGTTTACAGGATTTGAGTTAATATCACTCACTCTATATTTGATAATACCGTTTTGCTGTTTAAGATTATTTGCGATGCACTCTATTTTATACTTTTTATTAAAAGCTATTTGAGCTTCTATTATCTCGTTGGCTTTATCGTCTGCTTCATGATAACCCATCATATAGGTATCACTCTTCTCAACCGGCATCTTGTTTGTAATAATTATTGTTGCAACACATGCGCCGAATATAAATATGATTGAAGCACCGATTGCATAAGGCCAGATTCTGCCGTTACTTAGATTCATTTTTCTGCCTTTTTACATATAGTTTTCTTTTAATATAAAGGAATATACCATAAACAATGAAACCGTAAAATAACACCTTTACCGCAAATATACTGTTTTGATTTGCATTGCCGACAGCATTTTCAAGCACGACTCCTTTGCTGGAAGCAATCTGCTCCGCAATATCTGCATAGCCGTTAAACATTGAGCCTGAATATTTGCCTAAAACTTCACCCGCCTTAGCTTTTTGAGCCAAAAGTGGAATAATAGTTCCGCCGTGGCTAGATGCTATCTCTTTAAAGGAGTCAAAGCCATCGCTGTAAAATAGCGCCATTGTAAATGCCTGAACAGGCGAAGCCACAGGGCTAAGTATCTGTTTTTTGTCAAAATACTCATATAAAGATGGTGGATTTGCAAGAATATCTACCTTAGAATCCATCTCTGAAAAAGTAAGCAAAATTGTAGAGGAGCTAAAATCTTTCATCAGCTCCTTCTCATACTCTACTATATTCATCTTGTTTGGCAGCTCTTTAAGCATTACCAGCCTTAGAGATATTCCGGTTTTTTCATATAGCTCTAATCCCAATTTTTCAACTTCTGCATTAAATGCCGGATTGAAAATAAGTTCATCTTTATATAAATATTGTGCAGATAGTGAAGCATTAAAAAAAAGTGTGAGGATGAGGGCGCTAAGCCCTCTTGAAAACTTCAATGAAATTTCCTAACCGATATAGAGATGATTTGGTGTTAAAACCGCATAAGCAGTATAAAGAGCCATTATTACTAGACCCCATGAAATAATTTTTTCCATTCTATACCCCTCTACTTTACATCAACAACATGATCAGCTTGTTTTGAGCCGAACATTTTGACAGATGCTTCATCTTTGATATCGTAAAAATTTGATGCATTTGTATTTTGCACATTCATATTCCAAACAGTAAGAGCAACCAAAATAACCAAAAGTAAAACAGTTGCAACTAACATGCCGGTTATACCATCAAGAGAAAATACGCTTCTATTTTCATTCATACCTGACTCCTTATTTACTTATGCTAGTGATGTATGCACCAACAGCTTCTTTTTGTTTATCATTAAGTCTCTCAAACTTAGGCATAACACCAATAACACCTTTTTTACCGTGAGCGAGAATAGTGCTAACTAGTGCAGGCGAAAATGATGCAATATTTGGCGCAACAAACTCCATACCTTTACCGTCTGCTCCGTGACACATAGAACATGCACCGGCAAAAACATCGGCACCCTCTCCGCTCATACCGTTTGCTACATAAGCAGAAACAATTTCAATTTCAGCATCAGTAATCAGAGCACCCGTATTTGAATTTAAAAGACCGTTACGATCCGGCATCGGCATTTCCATACCCAAGAGCTTATTGTTTGAACCTTTTTCAAGCACATGTTTAACAGAAGCCACACTAATTCTTTTATTTAAATTAGCCGCTTTGCCGTCAATACCATCAGCATTTATACCGTGACAAACTTTACACTCAGCCAAGAAAACAGACTCACCCATCTCTATCAGTCTATCACCGGTAATATCTTTATATTGTGCTTCAAATTTAGCATTATGTGCTAAAGTGTCCTCATTATACTCGCCTATTTGTGAGTATGAGTTTACCGGATAACCGATTGTAAAGTACCACATACCCCAAACCATTGTAAGCAAAAACATAACAGCCCAACCAGTTGGAACACTGTTTTTATATTCGCCTATACCATCCCAATTTTCATCGGCAAGTTCACCGCTTGCGCTATCTACTTGCATTTGACGAACATATTTAATTACAACAAAAACTGTAATTATAACTAATGCCACTGCCCCCGTAATCGCAAGCATATTGACGATATCATCATTTAAACCACCCTTTGAACCGCCTACAGATAAGTAAGTAGCACCAAGCATTACGGCAATTATAATAATTCCCCAAAGATAAAGCTTATTCATATATCTCTCCTATTTCTCTTTATCAGATTTAGGCGATACCGGAGTATCATCTATATCATCTTTAAGTGCCATATCACTATAACTCTCATAGTCAACCCCGTCAACATCTTTTTTTGTACTGTAGAGATGGTATATATAGCCATACAATGCTAGTACAAGAAGTATAGTTAATGTAAAGTATCCATAAGCTTGCAGTTCTGCGATATTCACCATAAACCTCTACTTAAGACTATTCAAATATGCAATCAGTGCGACTATCTCAGGGATTTCGCCACGATCTACAGCATCTTTAACATCTTGATCTTTCATGTCTGTTGCGATTACCTTTGCTTCTTCTAAAGCTATAGCATTTGCTTCAACAACACTGCTCCCCATCTTTACAACTGCGGTTGACCCATCTTTCATAGGTACCGATTGGTTATAAGGAACCGAAAAGTATTGCGCCACTGTTAATTGCTCTGCAAATGCAGTATCAATATCAGCATTTTTTGTAAACATCCATCTGTAAGCAGGCATAATCGAACCCGGAACAACAGAAGCCGGGTCTTTCATATGATTTTCATGCCAGTCAGTAGTACGATAGTTACCGACACGCATTAAATCAGGTCCAGTTCTTTTTGAACCCCAAAGGAATGGACGGTCATATGCATACTCACCGCTTAATGAGTAGTGACCGTAACGGTCAGTCTCTGATTTAAATGGACGAACAAGTTGTGAATGACAAGCATTACAGCTATTTTTAATATAAACATGGCGACCGGCAAGCTCTAAAGTAGAGTATGGAGCCGTACCTATAACCGGACGAGAAGCCTGAGCAAAGCTTGGAAGAATCTCAACTAAACCTGCAAACGAAATTACCAAAAACACACCTACCGCAAAAAAGAACGGATGTTTTTCTAACCAATGAAACATATTAAATCCTTTCTATTAAGCGCCCATAGGCGATGCATTTTGTAGCTCATGTTCCTCAACAGGACGAGCAGACATAGTTTTATAAATGTTGTATGCGAACATTAAGAAACCAACTAGATATAAAAGACCGCCAACACCGCGAATAGCGTAGTAAGGGTGAAGAACCGTAACCGTATCAATAAATGAGTAAGCTAAGTTACCAAACTCATCGTGTGCACGCCACATCATACCCTGCGTAATACCTGCAATCCACATAGAAGTGAAGTATAAAACAACACCCAGTGTTTGAATCCAAAATTGTGTTGCCATTAAAGATTTAGAGTAAATCTCTCTTTTAAAGACACGAGGAGCCATATGATAAAGCGAAGCCATAATCATAAAGCCGACCCAGCCGAGAACGCCGTCATGCACATGTCCGACAATCCAGTCAGTAAAGTGTGCTATCGCGTTAACTGATTTAATTGCTTGAATCGGACCCTCTAGTGTCGAGAACATATAGAAAGTTGAACCTAAAACCATAAACTTAATCAATGGAGAAGCCGCAACTTGTTGCCACTCACCCTTCATTGTAAGAAGCATATTGATAGCAGAACCCCAAGATGGCAAAATCAATATTACTGAAAATATTGAACCCATTGTCTGCATCCAGTCAGGAACAGTTGAGTAAAGTAAATGGTGTCCGCCAGCCCATAAATATACAAACATTAATCCCCAGAAAGAGAGTAGAGATAGTTTATATGAGTAGATTGCTTGACCAGACTCTTTTGGTAAAAAGTAGTAAATCATTGCAACAATAGGAACCGTAAAACCAAATGCAACCGCATTATGGCCATACCACCATTGAACCAGCGCATCATTAGTACCTGCATACATAGAAACAGAGTGATACCATGAACCTATACCGGATTCACCAGAAGCTGATGTTCCTAAAATTGTTGGGATTTCCATATTGTTGAAAAGGTAAAGCATAGCTATACCTAAGAAAGTTGCAATATAGTACCAAATAGATATGTATAGTGACTTCTCACGGCGAATACCGATAAGACCAAATATACTCATACCAAAGATAACCCAAACAAGCACGACAGCAATATCTATCGGCCATTCAAATTCTGCATACTCTTTTGAAGTAGTAACACCGGCAAAAAGTGAAACAACAACCGCTACAACAACAACCAAATAGAGCCAAAAGTGTGCTTTACCTAAAGCCATTAACAGCTTTGATTCTGCCATAGATACTTTTAACACTCTTTGACCGACATAATACCAAGTAGCAAAAACACCACTTAGTGTAAACCCAAATATTACTGCATCAGTATGCAGCGGACGAAGACGACTAAAGTTAGTATATTCAGCCAGACCCTCTCCAAGAATTAGATTAACTCCCGGAAAAGCAAGTTGAAATGCTAAAATTACACCGATGAGCATACCAACAATTCCCAAAAGAATTGTTGTAAACATGAACATCTTTGCAATTGTATAGTCGTACTCTAATGGACGATTTTCCATATATAGCCTCCTTAAAGATTCAAAGCAATTAAGTTCAATTAAATTAAGCTAAATTTATTAAACTAATTAACATCGATATATTAACAGTATAAATGTTTAAGAATTCTTAAATTTTGACAAGATTTTGACAAATTTTACCATTTTGTTAATTTTTGATTTACTTTTAACACTTTATTAACAAAAAGAAGTTAGGGAAGAGAGAAAGATGGTTCTTATCTTTTTATTAAAGATAAGAATTCACCGAAGATATATCTGCTCTCTTTTGGTCCGGGGCTGGATTCCGGATGGTGTTGAACAGAAAAAATTGGAGAGTTATTGTATTTTAAACCCTCGATTGTATTGTCAAAAAGATTAACATGGGTAACCTCTGCAATCTCTACAATATTATCCGGAACATTGTAGTTGTGGTTTTGAGCGGTAATCTCTACCAACCCGGTTTTAACATTTTTTACAGGCTGGTTTCCGCCGTGGTGACCGAATTTCAACTTGTATGTGTCATAACCGTGAGCGATTGAGAGAAGTTGATGCCCCAAACAGATTCCAAACATCGGAATCTTTGCAGCTATAAGTTTTTTAATCTCCTCTTGCTCATTCTTTAGCACAAGCGGGTCACCTGGTCCGTTTGATAAGAAAACACCGTCTATCTCTTTAGAGTTGTATCTTTTTATAAGAGCATCGGCACTAAAGTTGTTAGGAATAACCTCAACGCCTATTTTTGCATTAACCAGCTCATTTAAAATATTTGTTTTTACGCCAAAATCCAAAACTACAACTTTTGCCTCTTGAGCCGGTGCAGAGTCATACTCAAAAACTCTCTCATTATAAGTAGATTGAGTATGTTTATATGCCGTTTTCGTACTAACCTGCTCTATATAGTTAACATCTTCTATTCTAGGGCTGCTTTCTAAAATCTTTTTCAGTTCGGCTTTATCGCTAATCTCCGTAGATGCTATCATCATCATAGCACCCTCATTTCTTAGCATCTTTGTTAAATATCTTGTATCGATGTCACAAATTCCCATAACTTTCTGCTCTTTTAAAAACGAAGCAAGAGAATCTTCAGCCCTAAAGTTAGAGTATCTCTCTTGATATTTTCTAACTATCATCCCTTTTGCATGAGCGCGTTTGCTCTCCATATCTTGAGAGTTCACACCGACATTCCCAATTTCAGGCATTGTAAATGTTACAAACTGCCCTGCATATGATGGGTCAGACATTATCTCTTGATACCCGCTCATAGAGACATTGAAAACTATTTCACCAACTACAGTATCTTGTGCACCGAAGCTATTAGCTTCTAAAAAAGTTCCATTTTCAAGATAAATCCAGACTTTTTTCATACTCATCTACTCCATACCTCTTTTTATCAACTCTTCTCTGTAAAGTTTTTCATATAAAATATCAAAATCATCCGTTCCGGGAATATATCTCTTTTTATATGTTCTGATTTTGTCCATTATTACATTATCAAGTGCCGAAGCTTCTGTTATGAAAGATGTAATTGCATTATAAATAATATTTTTTATGCGGTTTTCCGTAACATCGAAGTGAATCAAATCCTCCTCATAAAGCTCATCCAAAATTTTATGAGAAATGTCTGAGTATCGCTCCTCATAGTTTAAAATAACGCCAAATTCCGGAGCCAATTTTTTCTTAATCATAAAGAAGAGCTGTCTCTCATCAACAAGATTAAACTCTATCTGCTCTTCATTGGCTTCACATATCTCATGAGTCTTCTCTTCAAGTGCCATCTCTTGCTTGGCATCATGCATCAATATCTTCTCGGCTTCTTGCATAATCGGCTCAAGACCTTTTGTCATCGTAACAACACCACTCTTATTTAAATCAATTGCGATCTTATTGGCTATATGAGGTATAGTTTTAAGTGATATTTTCATCGATGAACCTTAGTTGTATTAAAATAAATTTGGATATTTTACAATAAGTAAGGTTAGTTTACGATTAGAAAAGAGTTATTTTACGCAAATTAGCTGTTTTATTTTTTTAATCTATTGGCAACATACTCTTCAAATTTTTCTCTATTTAGCGGTTTTGAAAAGTAGTAGCCTTGCAAAATAGTACAATTTTCTTTGATTAAAAAATCTTTTTGCATCTCTGTTTCTACACCCTCTGCAACGACGGTTAAACCCAGATTTTTGGCAATGTTCAGTATCGTTTTAACCATATTTGTATCTTTTTTAATATCGTCTAATTCAATAATAAATGATTTGTCAATTTTTAGTTCATTTATCGGTATCTGACGCAGATAACTTAGTGATGAATAACCGGTACCGAAATCATCCATTGAAAATCGAATACCCAATTGTTTGATTTTATTCATTATCTCTATCAGCTTGCTTATATCTTCCGCGACACTGGTTTCTGTCATCTCAAAAACTATCTTTGAGCTTAGCTGTTGGTTTAAATATTGAGCGCATAGCTTTGATACATCTTCAATAAATGTTGTATGAAATATCTGTCTCATACTTATATTTATAGATAATTGTTCTAAATTTATTCCTTTTTTATCCCACTCGCTGAATGTTTTAAACGACTCTTCCAATATATAATACCCGAGCTCAACGATAAATCCGGTCTGCTCTGAGATTGGAATAAATTCGTCAGGTCCTACATTTCCCAGCTGTTCATTGTTCCATCTGACAAGAACTTCACAGCCTATAATTTCACTATTTAAACTCATCTGCGGTTGATAATGAAGTGTTACTTCGCCTTTTTCCAAAGCAAAGTGAAGCAATCTCTCTATCTCCAGCTTTCTTTCTATTCTTATTGACAATTCATCGTTAAATAAAATAACTCCGTCTCGCCCTTTAGATTTGGCTTCATACATAGCGATATCAGCCTCTTTTATCAGGGTGTTAGCCGTCATTTTTGGATTGTCTATGATGCTTACCCCGATACTGGCACTTATGTAAAGATGGTGCTCTTCTATAATATATGTCCGCTTGATAACATGAAGTAACTCTTGTGCAAACTCTTGAGCTATTTCCAAACACATGTTTTTATCTTTATATACTGCACTTAATATACAAAATTCGTCCCCGCCTAGTCTTGAAACGGTATTATTGTTTAATTTAACAAGCATCTTCATTCTGTCTGCTACCTCTATCAGAAGCTTATCTCCAATATCATGCCCGAGCGTATCATTGATAGTTTTAAAGTGGTCTAAATCTATCAAAAACAGATACATGTACTTACCGTCGTTCTTTTGAATTTTTATAGCATCTTCTAACAGCTCCACAAAATAGCGCCTATTTCCAAGCTTAGTAAGATAGTCATGGTACGCCTGAAACTGATTTCTAAGCAGATAATTATATGTATTTCTTGAGCCGTACAAAAGCACCCAAGCCAGAACAACCGTTAAGATTGCTATAACATAAGCATAAAATTCTCCGATAAGCACAAGATAGATTGTTATAGGAAGCATAGAGGATGTTAAAATAAAAATTGCCAATCTTTTTTCTGTTACAAGAATAGTTGTTGCAACAACCGCAACGCCAAGCTGTGTGAAAATTGCAAGATAGTGAAGTTCAATATTGTCGCGAGACACATACACAATAAACATTATTGTCCATGTAGAAAAATATAAAAATATAAAGTATCGCAGTTTACTTAGCCATTTTTCTTTATCTTTAATTGTGTAGTTATTTTTAGAATATGATTTATGTAAACTATATCCCCAATATGAGACTGCTAAAACTAACAGATACCATAAAGGCTCAATGATATAGGATGAGTAGACAATTCCAAAAAAAACATAGGAGGTAGCGGTTGAAGCAAAAAGCGCAACCAAAACTAAAATCTGTTTGTGCATAAAGTTGTAAAAGCTCATATTATTTAGCATGCAAAAACTCTCTAGTTTATTATTGGGTGTGATTTTAACTGATAATTCTTAAATAAAATTACTTTGCCAATATTAGTGTAAGTTCGGAAGCCTTTTTTGCATCCATTTTGCTCAAAATAGTCCCTACTGTTTTAGGTTTTAGCGAAGAGAGTATTGTTGCTGCATCTTGTGACTCCATTTTAGAAAGAACATCTGCCGCATTTGCTGCTTTCATCTTTGCAAAAGTTTCAGCCGTTTTGCTCATTTTTATAGCTTTTATCTCTTTTAAAATTTCTTCATTTTTTTGAAGTATTTTTTTTATGGACTCTTCTTTGGATGAAATTTCACCCAATTTTGCCTTAACTGCAGCTTCGTCTTGAGATGCCTTTGCCTCTCGTTTTACTAACAACTCTTCCGTTGCCGTTTTAAGAGCGCTAAGGGATTGTTTTTGCTCATCTATGCGCTCAAGTTCTACAAGAAGTTCACTCTTTCTTGCTTTAAAAATTTCTGTACACTCAAATAGTTTATTGCTGGTCTCTAACGCATTTAGCGATGTCAAAGTAAAAAAAATTGCCAAAAATAATTTTATCATCTGTTTTTTCCATTATGTGTCATTAATGCAATTTCGTCCAACTCTTTTGCATCTCTAATTTTTCTCTTTTGAAGCTCTTGTTTTATCTCTTGAAGTTCTAAATATTGAAATTTTTCATGTTCAATCATATCAAGTTTCAGTTGTTTTTTTGCTTGATTAACTTGGTTAGCTGCGAAATTGACCCACTCTCTATTGTGCTTTATCAATTCTCTTTGGGAGTTTAGCAGTGTTCTTGAGGCTAGCATTTCACTCATTGTGCCCTTATTTGGAGGTTCAACATCTTTTAGGGAGCTATATGAGAGTTCAAGTGCCGTACTGGCACTGTTTAGATTGCTGTTTGCTTTTTGTAAAAATTGCTCACTTTTTTGCATAACATTTTTTTTAACTTTTACTAATGGGCTAAAGCGAGTTTTCATAAACTTTTCTCCATCCTATAAAGCAAATTTCTTACAACTTTGCAAAAAATCTTCTGCCTCGAATGAGGCTAGCTTCAGTGCCTAAGCGGCTAGCGTAGTAAAATGGGCTCTGCTCATTTTACGGTTTATAATATAATTGTATCATCTCTTTCTGGCGATGTAGAAATTATACCTACTTTTGTTTTTGTAATCTCTTCAATCACTCTAATATAATCTTGCGCCTCTTTTGGAAGTGCATCAAAGGTTCTAGCACCCTTAGAGTTGTCCCACCCTTTAAATGATTTGTAAATTGGTTTTACATCATTTAAGTTTGCAGGCAGATAGTCAATCTCTACACCGTTTAAATCGTAAGCTACACAAACTTTGACTTCGCTAAATCCATCAAGAACATCAAGTTTCATCAGTGCCAACTCATCACACCCGTTCAAACGGCTTGCATATCTGCATGCCACTGCGTCAAACCAGCCACATCTTCTTGCACGCCCCGTAGTTGTGCCAAACTCATGCCCTTTTTCACCGATTAGCTTGCCGTCTTCTCCCAAATCTTCACTAGGAAATGGACCGTTACCGACACGGGTGCAGTACGCTTTTACGATACCGGTAACTTTGCCTATATCTTTAGGATTTATACCAAGACCCGTACAGGCACCGGCACTTACCGTTGAGCTTGAAGTTACATACGGATAAGTTCCGTGGTCGATGTCTAGCATGGTTCCCTGCGCGCCCTCTAACAGAACTCTTTTATTCTCTTTGTCTAACGCTCTCCAAATCATCTGTGTTGTGTCTGTGATAAACGGAGAAAGCTTAGCGCTGTACTCTTGGATTTCTGCTAAAAGTTCACTTTCGTTTGGCGTTTTGATATTTAAAATATTAAAAAATTCTCTATTTTGTTCAAAATAACTCATTACAGATTTACAAAGTTTAGCAGGGTCTAAAAGTTCGCCTACTCTAACACCGACACGATTTATTTTATCAGAATAAGCAGGTCCGATGCCCTTGCCCGTTGTTCCGATAGCACTGTCGCCTTTTAACTTCTCGCGAGCTTGGTCAACCAGCGAGTGGTAAGATAGATTTAAATGAGCTTTGTCAGATATAAAAAGTCTTCCCTCTAGTGCATCAAACTGCTGCATCTCTTTGATTATTGAAGATGGAGATAGAACAACCCCGTTTCCGATAACATTAATAGCTTTTGGATTTAATATACCTGATGGAATCAGATGAAGTGCATATCTTGTGCCATCAACCCAGATTGTGTGCCCCGCATTGTGCCCGCCTTGGCTTCTGCAAACCATATCGTACTCTTTTGCCAACCTATCGACAATCTTGCCTTTTCCTTCGTCGCCCCACTGTATGCCTACTATTAAATCTGCTTTCATTATCTTCCTCTTTTACTTCGCTTTTGTTTCTATCAACACATCTGTATAAATCGCAAAACCAACAGAACTCAGTTCTGAATTTTTGTATCTTCCGCCACGGGCGAAAACCTCGTTACCAAGGATACTTCTAAAAAAGAGCTCATCATAATAGAGCATTTTTGCATAGTACATCGGTGCCAAAACACTATTTTGACAAGTTATGTCACCGCATAAATTTTTCATTTTTTCTAATTCTATCTTTATCTCAACCGGAACTATCTCAAGCAGTTCATCAATCTGCTGCGCATGCTGAAGATATACAAGTTTCTCTAACCACTCAACTTTTAAGTTTATAAATTTTTCTATATTTACATGTCTAAAATCATCCAAAGTCAGCTCATCGAACATCTCAACCAGCAATTTTGGTATCATCATATTTGAGATTTGGATTAGAGGTTTTACTTCTAATTTATCAAAAATGTCTATCGCTATATTTAAAACAGACGACAGTTTGCTCTCACCCATAAACTCAACACCTATTTGGTACTGCTCATCCGTCGGATAACGAAAAACACTCTGGATGTAGAACCATTTTTTATGTTCGGTATTGCGCCCTAATCTCTTCTCTATAATTCTAACAACATCAATTGTTGAGTCAGCTCTTAGAGATATAGAGTTGTTTTTTTCATCGTTTACTTTTATCAACTCTTTTTCATTTGCAATACTTTTATGCTGATGATAAGAGAATATCGGAGTAACTATCTCTTCAAAGCCTTTAGCATACAAAATATCACTAGCAACTTTCTCTATCTCTCTTTTTATCTTAGCGCTATTGCCAAAGTAGAGTCTTGAACCGCTAGGAATTTCGTGCTCTAATATCATTTGCTAACCACTTTGAAATATTTTTCATTGAAAACTCTGTTTGCAGCTCCATCATAAGCTCTGCGTCCAAGTTTTGCAAGAGCGAGTTCAACAGAATTGACAACCCATGAAATCTCATAAGGAGCAATCAATCCCATCTGATTTATACGAAAAATTTTACCCTCTAAATGGTCCTGTCCGCCTGCAACATTTACGCCAAAATCAGTTTTTAAAATTTTTCTGATTTGTGATGCATTTTCGTCATCGATTGTTGTCATAGAGAGTGCCGGAGTTTTTGGATATACATGCAAGCCAATCTCTTGGAGTGCCGATAAAACAGCATTTGCTCTATTTGTTGTCTCTTCATAAAGCTTTTTAATTCCGCCGTTTCTCTCTATCGTCTCCAGTATCTCTAAAAGCCCGATAGTAAGAGTTGTAGCTGCCGTCCACGCGGTAGTGTTTTTTCTTTGAGATTTTATCTCGGTTGCAAGGTTGAAGTAGTAACCTCTCCCTTTTCCTATCTTCTCTATTGCAGCGTTGCTAAGTCCCAAAATTGCAAGTCCGGGAGGAAGCATAAGAGCTTTTTGGCTTCCTGCAATCAAACAGTCGATATTTGTAACATCAATCTCTTCAACACCCACGGCAGTAATTCCGTCAGCAATAATCATAATGTTTGGATTTATCTCTTTTACGGCCTTTGCAATCTCTTCAACAGGGTGACGAAGTCCGCCTGCTGATTCGCTTATCTGAATGGCAATAGCATCTATATTGGAGTTGTTTTTAACCGCTTCTACAACTTCTTTAACAGTTACCGGAGTATCCCACTCATTTTTTATCTCAACATTGCCAAGTCCATGAGCCGTTGCAATTTTGCCAAATCTCTCGCCGAATTTTCCGGAATTTACATTTAAAAGAGTGTTATGACACAAATTTATAACAGCAGCTTCCATAGCACCCGTTCCGCTAGATGCAAGCATTACAACTTCATCGCTCTTAAATAAATTAAAAAGATGTTTTCTTGTTTTTTCAAAAATAGCTTCAAATTCAGGTGTGCGGTGGTGCATAGTCTCGTCTGACATTGCGTTGCGAACGTTTTGAGGTACCGGAGTAGGTCCAGGCGTAAAAAGTAACATGTAAAAGTTCCTAATAAATTATAATTTAAAACCTCGCATTATATCCAAATAAGATAAAGTGACTCTTTATTTTTATGCTAGAATTTCAACAAGAATTGCAAATTGCAAATATATTAAGGGCTTTTATGACCATACTTGATTCGATAATTTTAGGCGTAATTGAAGGCTTGACTGAATTTTTGCCAATCTCTTCTACGGGGCATCTGATACTTGTTTCACATCTATTAGGACTTGAGCAAACAATTGCGCACAAAACATTCGAAATCTCTATTCAGCTGGGCAGCATTTTGGCAGTCTTGTTTCTATTTTCACAAAGGCTTCTGGCAAACAAAAATTTATGGCTTAAAATCGCGGTGGCATTTTTACCGACAGCTGTTTTTGGATTTTTATTTTATAAAACGATTAAAGGACTTTTTGGAATAGAAACCGTTGCAATAATGCTCATCCTCGGCGGTATTGTATTTTTGATTATAGAATATTTTAGAAGAGACCATGATGAGAGCAGCGACAAAACCGTAGATGAACTGACCATAAAAGAGTCTCTGATGATAGGACTCTTTCAAACTTTTTCAATGATACCGGGAACCAGCCGCTCCGGAGCCACCATGATTGGAGGTCTTTTTAGCGGATTGTCACGCAAAAGTGCCGCCGAATTCTCTTTTTTACTGGCAATCCCAACTATGTTTGCGGCAACTGCTTACGATCTCTTTAAAAACCGCCACGAGCTTGTTGTAGATGACTACTCCCTTTTGGCAGTCGGATTTATAACAGCATTTGTTGTTGCATTTATAACCGTAAAAGCGATGATGAAATTTCTTACAACCCACACATTTGTGGGCTTTGGAATCTATAGAATAGTTGTCGGGGTTGTTTTTTGGTTTTTTGCCTGATTTTTTACTTACTGATGTTACGCACTAAAACGAACTTGTCCGTTTTAATGGCAGGGACAAATGTCCCTTGCATCCCCCTAAAGCTATAATGATTTTATAATCACTCTAGCTAACTCAAGCGCTTTTGAACGATGAGACAACCTCTTTTTAACCTCATCATCCAACTGACCTAATGTTTTATCATGCCCCAGAGGGATAAATGAAGGATCATACCCAAAACCGCCATCGCCGATAGCTTCGCTTATAGCCGTTCCATACATCCAGCCATGAACAACATACTCGCTGTTTTTTGTAACTATCGCTATTGCTGCGGTGTAGTGTGCCGGTGAAGATGTAACATTTTTATCTTTTATATCTTGAATAAGTTTGTGAAGATTATCTTTGTCATTTGCGTTTTTTCCGGCATGTCTTGCGCTATAAATGCCAGGTTTGCCATCAAGAACATCAACACTGATTCCGCTGTCATCTGCTATAACTACAATATCTTTTAGCTCTCCTGCCATCTCCTCATTTAAAGCCTTAAAAACCGCTCTGGCTTTTATAAGAGCATTCTCTTTAAAACTGCTTCCATCTTCGATTATTTCAAACTCATCAATAAGTTCACTATATGGAATTACTTCAAAATCTTCACAGAGTGCTTTAATTTCTCTTACTTTTCCTTTGTTTGATGTAGCCAATATTAATTTCACATATAATCCTTACAATTTACTTTGAACATAAGTTTTCTTGATTTAAAAAGTTTGTGTAAACAATCTTTTCAATATAATTGCGCATTATATAATATTTAAGGTGCACAATGTTCAAAAAAGTCTTTCCTCTCTCGGCAATTCTATCACTTAGGTTTTTGGGTCTATTTTTAGTTTTACCTGTTATTTCTGTTTATGCCCTTGAGCTTGAGGGTTCTACGCCCTTGCTTGTAGGTATAGTTGTTGGCGGTTATGCGCTAACTCAAGCAATTTTTCAAGTTCCTTTTGGTGCTATGAGTGACAAAATAGGCAGAAAACCTACTCTTCTTGTCGGTCTTCTTATATTTTTAGTCGGCTCTATTATTTGTGCTTTTACTACTGATATATACACTCTTATGATTGGTCGTTTTCTTCAAGGTGCAGGTGCGATAGGTTCTGTTATTGCTGCCATGATTTCTGATTTGGTTGAAGAGGAGATTCGCGGTAAAGCGATGGCAATCATGGGAGCTTCGATTGCCATGAGTTTTGCTCTTGCTATGGGTCTTGGTCCTGTTTTAGGTGCAAAATTCGGTGTTGAATTTCTTTTTGTATTAACGGCTATTTTTGCAGTTTTAGCAATAGTTCTTCTTTTTACTAAAGTGCCGACACCTCCAAAAATCAAGCATACCTACCATGCAGCCGCAAAAACTTCAGATATTCTGAAAGATCCGAATCTCTTAAATATGATTATTATAAATGCTATGCAAAAAGGTCTTATGACTATTGCCTTTGTTCTTATTCCTATTATTTTAACAAGCAGTGATTTTGCTTGGCAAAAATCTGATTTATATATGGCTTATATGCCAGCTATGGTTTTTGGTCTAGTTGCCATGGGACCCGCTGCTGTATTTGGCGAAAAATACAATAAACCAAAGCAGATATTTTTGCTCTCAATTGTTCTGTTTATAGGCTCATTTTTAATTATGGGACTTACTGCTTCAAGTACAGTTTTTATAGTTGGCGTTGTGATGTTTTTCATAGCTTTTAATATGATGGAGCCTCTGGTTCAGTCAATGATAACAAAATTTGCAAAAGTACACCAAAAAGGTGCTGCACTTGGTATCGCTAACTCTGTTGCCTACTTTGCTACATTTATCGGCGGTACTTCAGCTGGATTACTATTAGGATATAGCGATAGAGAGACAATAGGGATATCTGTTGCGGTTGTTGCAACCATATGGCTATTGTGGACATTGAAGCTTCAAAACCCTACTAAACACTCTCATCTTTATCTTCCATTAGCAGATGTAGACCTTTCAAAACTAAAAGGCTTTGAAAGCGCACATGTTGCAGAGTGGTATATAAACGATACAGAAAAACTTGTGATTGTAAAATATGTAACCGATGCAATTCAAAAAGAAGATTTGATAGCTAAAATAGCTAAGTAGAAGAGAGGGGTAAATTTTACCCCTTAAATATAACGCGTTCGCTATTTTTCTAAAGAAAGTATACTACTTTTGAGGTAAAACATACATATTATAATAACGACCCTCAAATTTAGGCTCTTTATCCATAACTGCAACATCCTCTATCATTGACCAAACCTTTAAAAGAACATCTTTTGCTGAATCCGGGTTAGCCATCTCACGACCTTTTAGAAATACACGAAATCTTACATGTTTACCTTCAGAGAGAAATTCTCTTGCATGTTTTACTTTGTAGTTAATATCATTTTCAGCAATTTTTACAGAAAGTTTAATCTCTTTAATATCAATTTTAACTTGATTTTTTCTCTGCTCTTTTTGTTTTTTCTCTTCTTGATATCTGTACTTGCCGTAATCCATAATTTTTGCAACAGGCGGTTTTGCGTCAGGAGCAATAAGAACTAAATCTAAACCCAACTCATTTGCTTTTTCCATAGCTGCATCAGTAGAAATTACCCCTAAAGATTCCGCTCCATCTACATTACAACGCACCTCAGGTACACGAATATCGTCATTCATTATTACACGGTCTTTTTTACTCAAAAATTTACCTCATTTATTTTAGTTTGTATAAGAGAAAGAAATTCACTTTCACTTAGGTTATATTGTTCTCTCGTTCTTCTGTCGCGGATTGCAACAGTGCGAGACTCAACCTCTTCATCGCCTATAACTACAAGCATAGGCACCCTTGTTTTTTCCGCTGTTCTAATTCTTTTATTTAAAGAATCATTTTTAGAGTAGATTTCACTATCAGCCCCTAAATCTATCAATTTATCTGACAACTCTTTAGCATAATCATTGTGCGTAGATGCGATAGGCACGATTGCAACCTGAGTTGGAGCGATAAACATTGGAAACTCTCCAGCGTAATGCTCCGTTAATATACCAATAAAACGCTCAAACGAACCTAAAATTGCTCTATGAATCATAACCGGCTGTATTTTATCATTACTTTCGTCATTATATTCGAGTTTAAATCTATCTGGTAAATTAAAGTCTAGCTGTATTGTACCACATTGCCACTCACGCCCAATTGCGTCAGTTATTTTAATATCGATTTTAGGACCGTAAAAAGCCCCTCCGCCCTCATCTATCTCATAAACAAGACTATTTTTATCCATTGCATTTTTTAGTGCCTGTGTAGAAACTTCCCACACTTCATCACTTCCAACAGCTTTTTGCGGTCTCGTTGAGAGCATCATTTTATAGTTAAACTCAAATGTGGACATAATTTTATCGACAAAATCAACAACCTCTATTATCTGCTCTTCTATCTGGTCAGCTCTACAAAATATATGCGCATCATCTTGAGTAAATTCACGAACACGGAAAAGCCCATGAAGCGCACCTGTCATCTCATGACGATGAACCACGCCGTACTCAAAATATTTAATCGGCAAATCTCTATAAGAGTGCAGTTCATCTTCATATATCTTAATATGACCGACACAGTTCATCGGTTTTACACCAAACTCTATCTCGTCTATGTTTGTAAAGTACATGTTTTCGCCATAGTTTTGGTAATGGCCAGATGTTTTCCAAAGGTCGCTTCTAAGCATCTCTGGACCGCGAACGGGCTCATATCCGCGTTTACGGTGAGCTTTAAACAGAAGTGACTCCAATCTTGCGCGAAGTCGCCCCCCTGCCGGAAGCCAGATAGGAAAACCGGCCCCTACCTCTTCACGGAATGTAAACATTTTCATCTCTGCGCCAAGCTTGCGGTGATCTCTCTTCTCAGCTTCAGCCATTTGATCCAAATACGCTTTTAGACTCTCTTTATCCGCAAATGCTATACCGTATATACGAGTAAGCATTTCGTTTTTAGAATCTCCGCCAAGGTAGGCACCGGCTATTTTAGTAAGTTTAAAATATCTAATCAGTCCGATGTTTGGGAGGTGCGGTCCGCGGCACAAATCTTCAAAATCGCCTTGCTTATAGATAGAAACTGTGCTGCTTGGTATTCTTTGCATAACAAAGAGTTTCAAATGGTCATTTTTAAACTTCTCTTTTGCCTCATCCATAGAGATTTCATATTTCTCTATCGGATATTTCTTTTTGGCAAGAGAAAGCATCTCTTTTTCTATTGTCTTAAGGTCGCCCTCGCCAATTTCACTAGAAGTTTTAAAGTCGTAGTAAAAACCCTCTTTAACATTTGGGCCAACAAAAAACTTTGCATCGGGATAGAGTGATTTTATGGCTTGTGCCATAAGATGAGCTGCTGAGTGACGAAGAACTTCCAAAGAGTCCGGTGAGTTGTCAAGAAGTATCTGCTCTCCCTCAAAACCAAGCTCTGAAGCAGTTTGTAAATCTATTATTTCGCCGTTATGTTTTATTGCAATTGCATTCAAAATATATTCCTGTCTTTCATTTATTCTATTAAAGTTCTGTTTTTAAAACTGCCCCGTTTGAAGCATTTGAAACTAAAAGTTGATAGCGCTTAAGCCACTTTGATTTAACCTCATTTTTATAAGGTTTGTAGTTGGCTTTTCTTTTTGCTATCTCTTCATCACTAACATTTAATCTAAGTAGATGCTTGTCAGTATCCAGCTCTATCTCATCGCCATCTTCTACAAATGCTATCAAACCGCCCTCAGCAGCCTCAGGAGAAACATGCCCTATGCTGGCGCCTTTTGTTGCTCCGGAAAATCTGCCATCGGTAATAAGAGCCACGCTGTCTCCAAGTCCCATACCTTGAATAAGTGCAGTAGGAGCAAGCATCTCTTGCATTCCCGGACCGCCTTTTGGACCCTCATAACGGATAACTACAACACTGCCAGGTTTAACTTTGTGGCTCATTATCCCAGTTATCGCCTCTGCTTGGGAGTTAAAACAGATTGCTCTGCCTTTGAACTGACGCATATTTGCTTCAATTCCGGCAGTTTTTACAACCGCCCCCTCTAAAGCTAAATTTCCAAAAAGAATTGACAATCCGCCAACTTGAGAGTAAGCATTCTCATTTCTATGGATGATATTTTCATTTAAAATTTTAGCATCTGCTATGCGTTCGCCAAGTGTTTCACCTGTTACAGTCGGATTATCAAGATAAAGCAACCCGCCTCTGCGGCTCACCTCTTTCATAACCGCATTTACACCGCCGGCTTTATCAATGTCATCCATATGAACAGTTGTTAATGATGGAGATATTTTAGCAATGTGCGCTACATTGTCCGCTATTTCGTTTATTTTTTCGATTGGGAAATCAACTCCGGCCTCTTTAGCGATTGCTAACATGTGTAAAACCGTATTTGAGCTTCCGCCCATTGCCATATCAACTACAAAGGCATTGTGAACTGCTTTTTCATTCAAAACATTTCGTAGATTATACTTGCTGTCATCTGCTTTTGCCATCTCTACAATTCTCTTGGCAGCTTTTTTAACCATTTCAATACGCGCCGGAGTCATAGCTAAAACAGTTCCGTTTCCGGGAAGTGCAATACCCATAGCTTCACAAAGAGTGTTCATGGAGTTTGCCGTAAACATTCCAGAACAGCTTCCACCACTCGGACATGCGTTACACTCTATCTCATAAAGCTCTTCATCCGTCATTTTTCCCTCAGCGTGGACACCAACAGCTTCAAAAGCAGTAGATAAATCTATCGGCGTACCATCTTTTTTATGACCTGCAGGCATCGGACCGCCTGAAACAAAAATAGTCGGAACATTTACGCGAAGCGCTCCCATTATCATACCTGGAACAATTTTGTCACAGTTTGGGATACATATCATCGCATCTAACTTGTGAGCATTCATAACCGTTTCAATAGAGTCTGCAATAATCTCGCGTGAAGGAAGAGAGTAAAGCATACCGTCATGCCCCATTGCAATTCCGTCATCAACGCCAATCGTGTTGAACACAAACGGAACACCGCCGGCTTCGCGAATAGCTTGTTTAACAATTTCTCCATATTCATGCAAGAAAAAATGCCCCGGAATAATGTCTATATAACTGTTGGCTATCCCGATAAACGGCTTGTCAAAATCTTCATCTTTTAGACCTGTTGCACGAAGCAGTGAACGGTGAGGAGCCTTATCAAAGCCCTTTTTTATGATATCGCTTCTCATTGAAATCCTTAACTTTATAGTTGTTATCTTTGTATTATTGATGCGATTATAACATTTTTTTTAGATTTTATAATAAAAACTCTTTACAAACAAAAATAAAGTGGCTATAATTCCGCTCACTTAAAATTTAAGTGTACAAATTGCGGGAATAGCTCAGTGGTAGAGCACAACCTTGCCAAGGTTGGGGTCGCGAGTTCGAACCTCGTTTCCCGCTCCATAAATATAAAATAGACAAGATACCCGATATCTTAAAAAAAACCCAAAGCCCGGGTGGTGAAATCGGTAGACACAAGGGATTTAAAATCCCTCGCTCGTAAGGGTGTGCCGGTTCAAGTCCGGCTTCGGGCACCATTATTATAAATTATTGTTGAAACTGGTGCCATCGCCAAGTGGTAAGGCCGCAGCCTGCAAAGCTGCTATCCCCAGTTCAAATCTGGGTGGCACCTCCAGTTTTTATAATAACTTCTTTACAAATGTGGATCTTTGGCTGAGTTGGTCGATAGCACCGGTCTTGAAAACCGGCGAGGGTTATACCTCCCAGAGTTCGAATCTCTGAGGGTCCACCACTACTTTAAATCTCTAAACACCCATAAATAACGAATCAAAACACACTTTTTAAGAAATCAAGAAAATCATTTTCGTCAGCTATTCGTCAGCATCTTTTGTAAAACTTTGCAAATAGATAGTTTTAGAAACTTACTCTTTCCCCCCCAGCCGCACCATCAAATAGCGCAATTCAAATAGTAAGTGCAACACCTAGTTAAACTGCTGCATAAGATTTCGTAATTGAATTTTAATACATATTGACTATTAGGCGATATTCGCCTATAATAATAAAAAACTAGAAAGGTACTAACATGACGCAACAACAAATTAGTAAATTATTGGATGTACCGGATAGAACTCTAAGAGATTGGAAAAAAAATCGTCACAGGCTTTATAATCTGCTTGAATCCCTAGAGTATGATGAAGCAAAAGAGAAAATAAACGCAGTTGATATTGATGATATAGTAGTATTTAACCCTAAAAAATACTCTCATAACCTTTTTTGGCAGACAAACGAGCAGAGCCAGCAGAAGGTTTACTCTATTATCTCGAATTATCTATCAAGCATGAATGAGAGTGATATAAAAACCTTATGTGATGAGTTTGGGAAAAATCTAGTCAAAAGTGTGCTCAAAGATAAATATAAAAAAATGTACGCAAAAGGTTATATCGCTACAAGCGGGATAGATATACCATTAAGTGGCAAATATGAAGAGAATGGGGTATATAAAAAACTCTTAGGTGCAATCAATGACTATTAATGTCAAAAATGCACTAGATAAAATCTGCAATAATGAAATCTTTAACGATGAGCTGTACTTCATTGGAGGTACGGCTCTTGCCTTTTATTTAAACCACCGAATTTCTGAGGATGTAGATATAGTATCTGCCAAAACATTAAATCATAGAAATATTATCCCAAGCATGAGTGTTACTGGAGCTACAAAACTTCAAGATGAAAATGTAACTGCTCTAAGATTAGCTGGATTGTTCCCAGATGAGTATATGATAAAGTTTGTGCTTGACAATGTCAAATTAGAGTTTTTTCAAGCCAATAGACCAATTCAAAAAGAGATACTTTCACAATCTTCATTTTCATACTATGAAAATTCAAAACTAAAAATACTTGATGTCAAATCTGTTGCAAAGTTGAAATTAGTTGCTCTCATTATGAGGGATAAATCAAGAGATTTATTTGATTTTGGAGCTATTTTAGAACATGAAGTACTCTCTTACAATGAGGTAATAGACTCATTTTCTAAAGTTGATAGCAAAATCACTTCGATTAATGATGTTATCAATTTTATCAAATCAAAAAAAGAGCCTAAAGACGATGAAGCAGTTTATCTAAGCGAGAGGGATAGGGTAGATTTGAGTTTTGATGCCATCAAGAATGAGGCTGTAAGCTCTCTTCTAAAAGCACTTGTCCACGATGGAGTTAAATTAAAATCTTGAAATAAAAAATCATAAATAAAGTGTAAATATCATAAAACATGAAGTAAAAGAGAACAAAACTGCACAATTCTCATATTCGGCAAGGAGATTCTCACAAACGCTCTGTCTGCCTATGTTTCAAGCACTTCTGTCAGAATAGCATGTCTCAAAACTTGTCTTATTTTGATAAATTTCAACTTGAAATGTAATAATCATGGTTGTATTGGTAAAAAATGGTTTGGGTTTGATTATTTCAGAAAAACCATTTTAAAAAGTTCTCTGTCTAAAGAGTGTCAATATATGTATATTCTAATCAATAATTTTAAAAACGATGGTATATTTTTTATATATCAAATCTCTACTATCTTCGTTGTCAATGTAGTAACTTTTTCAATAGCTTGATTTAGAGGTATGCCTTTGTTAGCAGAGATACTATTTACAGCTCTATGAACTTTTTCTTTTGCTTCTTCAAAAGAGATAGACGGATAATCCATCTGGCTCGTAATTTCAACTTTATCTCTTGGTAATATTTCAATCAAGCCCATAAATTTGTCAAAAATCGAGTCATCAACATTTAATTGTATCGTGTGCATAAAAACTCCTAATTTCATCATTGTAATTAATGTTTGTATAAAACTCTATAAACAAGCTACTTTCATAAATTTTAAATAGCTTGACTCAGACGCGTACCTTAACAACAGCTTTTACAACTTTTGCGCCGCTACCTGCTTTTATGCACGGCATATGTGCATCTTGCGGATAAAAAATAGCAACATCGCCCGCTTTTAAAACAATAGATGAAATTCCTTTTGTCTCTTCATATTTTATAAAGTCCAGCTCCTCATTGTAAGCTAAAGCTACCGCCAAAAGATTTGTATTTGACACCTCTATAATCTCTTCGCCGCCAAGTATGAACTGCACATCTATATATTTTCTGTGAGACTCAAAAAAACACTCTTTTCTATCTTTGGCATCATATACCTGTTCAAGCACAAAGCTATTCTCATCCAACTCTATTTTTACGCAAACATCCAAAGCAGTGCCCATAACTCTCTTATGCTCAACACTGTTTTTATCAATCAATTTTTCAAGATAAAGAAATGCCGTTGCAAATTTCTCTCTGTCTGCCTGATTTTTCACAACTTCCAATGCTCCAAATAGTGCCATTAAACCGTCTCCATTTCTATTTCCATCTCTCTTCTTTTACACTCACGCTGTTGTCATTGTCGATTATAGTAAGTTCAAAGTCGCTGATATTGCACTGCAGTGTCATTGCTCTCTTCGCCAAAAGCTCTATATCTCCATCAATATTCAGATAAATTACAGAGAGATTTTTAAAACGCCCAAGCGAGTTTTGCATCTGCTTCCACCACGCCAAAGCGCTCCCCTCTTGGTACATATAGATAATAACTTTTTGGGAGCGTCCGCACGCTTTTCTAATCCGCTTTTCATCCGGCTGACCCAAATCTATCCAGAGTTTTATGTCTCCATTTAGAGCTTTTTGCCATAAATCCGGCTCATCGTCTTGCGTAATTCCTTTAGTAAATAGCAGTTTCTCATCGGCGTTTAACATAAATGCAACTAGCTTTACCATTAGGCGCAAATCTGTCTCGGAAGGGTGTTTGGCAAGAGTAAAGTTATGCTCCGCATAATAGTTACGGTCCATATCTGCGATGTTTAGCGAAGCTTTGTAAATAGTCGCATTAGCAGCCATCATTCTCCTCCTCTGGGTTCTTTTTTATAACCGAGAGTATACAACAATAGGTCTCTTAATTCTATTTTTTTAGTAAAATTATGTGACAATGTCAAGATAAAAAATTGAAGGTCTATTATGAAATCAGCTCGCAAAAATAAGATAAAAACAGCTCCTAAAAACAAAGTTTTGGATACGGCTCCTAAAAAAGAGGTTAAAGAGATGTTTATGAAATGGTTCAAAAAAAACAACAGTGTCGGTCAGATTATGACTAAGCGCGATGTTGTAGAAAATATCATCGCCAAACTGGACGCAAAGCAAAACGATGCCTTGGAAAAAGCTATGAATGAACTTAGAAAAGAGGGTTTGGTTGAGGTAAAAGAGGACGGGGTTACGCTGGTGTTAACTCAAAAAGGTACAGAGTTTACGGGTAACTAAGTTATGTTATACTTTTATTTTTGAAAGGATTAACATGTTGGCTTATTTTAAAAATATACAACCGGACATACTTGCATACAGAGAAAAATTGGACAAAAACAACATTACTATCGACAAAACAAACCTAATGTTTTTGAATTTGATTTTAGATATTTTAGACTATTTGGGCACGGAAGATGCCGACAAACTTGATGAGAAGTGTGAATACAACATCTTAACTATGAGAAAAGAGTTTGAGAGCGTTATTTACGGCAACGCCGTTGATGAAAAAGCCCAATCCATACTGCTTATATTTTTTCTTCGCATTGCCAAAGAGATGAGGGTTAAATACAAAACGATAGAAAATGAACATCTAGAGAGACTTTTTGCGCTTATGACTTCAAAAGATTTCAAATATCCAAGCTATATCAAAAGTCAAAAAGAGTTTGCTCTTGAAAATATGCCTGAAAATATAAAAAGAATGTTATATCTAAAATAAATTAGATTATTCTGTCGCTTCCGCCGTCTATTGCGACTTGAGAGCCGGTTGTTTTTGCAAACGGCGCTCCTGCCATCGCACATACCAACTCTGCAACATCGTTTGATTTTATCTCCGTTTTAAGAACATTATTTGTTTTGTACTCCTCCACGCTCATATTGTAGGCTTTCGCACGACTAGCCAAAACTTCATCACTCCATATTGCCGTGTCAAAGACCGCATGCGGATGAAGTGTATTTACTCGCACTCCAAACTCCCCCAGTTCAAGCGCCGCAATTCTTCCCAGTTGAGTCTGTCCTGCTTTTGCCACAGAGTAGGCTGCCGCACCTTTTCCCGGAGCTGGAAAGTTCTTTGAAGCAACCATGATTATAGTAGCATCGACACCAAGTTTTAGAAACGGTGCCGTGTATTTGATAAGTTTTTGGTGTGAAGTAAGGTTTATGTTCATGCTTCTTTGCCAATTTTCATCGCTCAAACTCTCAAGATTCTCACTCGGAGTAAAAATTCCGGCATTGCTTACGACTATGTCTATTCCCCCAAAAGATTTAACCGTTTTTGCTACCGCTTTTTGAATATCTTCGCTAGATGTCAAATCGCATTTAACGCCTATAAAATCCGCCTTGTTAAACATCATCTCTACATCTGGGTTGATGTCAAGTGCAACTACTGCCGCACCTCTAGCGTTTAACATCTTTGCTATCGCCAAACCTATTCCGCTTGCCGCTCCCGTTACAACTGCTACTTTTCCGCTAAATTCAGGCAATTTGCCGCCGCCCTTTAGTTTAGCTTGCTCAAGCGACCAATACTCAACTTCAAAGATATTTGAAGCACTAAGAGCTTTGTAACCGCCGAGCATCTGGGCTTTTAAAATAGCCTCGTAAGTATGCTCATTTATATCTTTGATGATATTTGCCTCTTTTGCATTTGCTCCAAAAGAGAGAGTTCCGCCTCCTTTGAGTATCGCAAAATTGGGTGCAGGATTTAGAAGAGTTTCGTCTCTTTTATTTGCTTCGAAATACTCTTTGTACTCTTTTACAAAATTTGCCAAATCGGCGGTAAAATCATCTCCCAAAATAGCCGGAACTCTTTTTGTTCTTATGACATGGTCGGGCGTTAAAGGTCCTTGAACTGCTATCTTCTCAATATTTTGCTTTGAAAAGTGCACTGCCAAATCGCTGTCGTTTAAGATAGAGATTATCGCATTTCCTTTTAGCGTTGAGACCTCTTTACGGATTTTTGCAAGAGTTAATAGCTCTATATTTACTTCAGCTTTTTCTACATTTAAAACCGCACCCTTAGCTTCAAGGTATTTCTCTGCCCTATCAACAAGTTCTATCGTCTTCTCGTAAGATTTCTTTGCATCGTCGCTGAATGTGAAAAGACCGTGATTCATAAGAATCATCCCCTCCAACTTGCTCCAATCAATGCCTACTGTCATATCATATACAAGTTTTGCAAGAACAAATCCAGGCATAATGTATGGAATAACTAGCACTTTATCGCCGTAAAGCTCTTTTATTTTATCTTCGCCGCCATCAGTGTTCGTAATGGTTACAACAGCATCGGTATGCGTGTGGTCAACAAATTTAAAAGGAATAATCGCGTGTAAAATAGCTTCAACTGACGGGTTTGGAGCGGATGGATTTATCATCGCCAATCTTTGGTACTTTACCATGTCGGTGTCGCTCAGTACTTTTAACTCCGCCATCTTTAAAAGCATATCCATCTTTACGGGAGCAAATCCCTCCGCCTCGATTGTAGCCAAATCCCAGCCGCTCCCTTTGACATAAAGTATCTCTTCAACCTCTCCAAAAAGATTAGTAGCAGTCGATTTTACGGATGTATTTCCGCCGCCGTGAAGAACCAAAGAGGCATCCCGTCCCAGCAATCTTGAAGTATAAACCCTCAAATCTAAATCTGTTTTGTAATTCTTTGCTTCTTTATCGTCGTATAAACTCTTCATTGGCTGCTCTTTTTAAATTTTTCTGCAATTTTATCGAAATCTGCTTCGCAAACGCCTCTGTTTGTAATAAGTCCTGTTATTAACCTTGCGGGAGTTACATCAAACCCGTAGTTGATGGCAGGCGAACCTTCGGGAGTAATGCGCACCTCACGAACCACACCCTCGCTGTCCACTCCTTTTATAAACTTAACCTCATCAGGGCTTCGCTCCTCTATCGGAATCTCTTTTACTCCGTCTCTTATCTCAAAGTCAAATGTTGAAGCGGGGATTGCCACATAAAAAGGAACACCGTTATCATACGCTGCCAGCGCTTTTAGGTAAGTTCCTATCTTGTTTGCCGCGTCGCCGTTCGCACCTACCCTGTCCGCTCCGACAATCACCATATCTACCATGCCGTGCTGCATAAGATGTCCGCCTGTATTGTCGGCTATGATTGTATGCTTTATGCCGCTTTGAGAGAGTTCCCATGCGGTAAGTGATGCGCCTTGATTTCTCGGTCTTGTCTCATCAACCCAAACATGTACATCTATTCCTCTTCTTTTTGCCTCATAGATGGGTGCCAATGCTGTTCCCTCATCTATCACCGCCAGCCAGCCAGCGTTGCAGTGAGTTAAAATATTTATCTCTGTTTTGCCGCTTTTTTTCAATATATCTTCTATGATATCACAGCCATACTCTGCAATCTTCTGGCTCTCCAGTGCTTCTTCATCATTTAGTTTTATAGCCTCTTCTCTTGCATCATTTACTAAATCGTCAGAGTTTTTTAAAAGCTCCATCATCCTGTCAACCGCCCACATCAAGTTCACGGCAGTCGGACGCGACTCTCTTATCAAAGCCGCTTTGGCTTTTAACGCTTCATAGTCACCTTCAACCTCGATTGCGGCTATATATATACCAAATGCCGCAACGCTTCCGATAACTCCGGCACCGCGAACAGTCATATTTTTTATTGCATTTACAACTTCCTCGGTATTTGTGAGATGTCTTGTGTCATAAACAAACGGGAGCTGTCTCTGGTCAATTACCTCCAGACACTCATCAAACATCTCATCATTTAGCCATAGCGCTTTATAGTTACCCTGCATTTTTCATAATCTCCAATATCTCATCTACACTCTCTATTTTATCGTGCTTTATTACGAACTCTCTTGCAATTTTCAGAGCCGTTTTTTCCGCTTCGGCTCTTAGAATTTTATCTTCAATCCCTCTTATCTCTTCAACCCCTGCAACACCGTAAACCCTTCTTGCCATCTTGCAACCGGCAAAGCCAACACTATCTCTTATAATATTTTTTATAAATCTCTTTTTGAAGTTTTGAAGTGCGCTCTCATCCAGATAACCGTCAACAAGCAGTGCGGAATTTTTGTTTTGATTCCAAAAATTTAAAAACTCCGCACTAAACTTCTCCAAAACCTCTTTTATGGTTAAAAGAAGCCACTCTTTAAAATCCTCATCTTTTGTAACAACACTATGATGAATATAGTTGTTTACTAAGTTTGCCAAAAGCGCCCCGACATCAAAACCAAACGGACCGACAAATGCAAATTCAGGGTCTATAACATAGGTCTCTTTTTCATTAATCATAATCGAGCCCGTATGCAAATCCCCGTGAAGAAGCGCGTCGCTTTGAGTCATAAACTTATATTTAAGCTCTAAAACCCTCTCTTTAAACTCCATATCCGCAAATAATTTTTCTGCTTCTGGATTATCTTTTACATTCTCATTGTCGTTGGTTTCATGCTCCATAAAAGCAAAACTAAAAACCAAATCCTCGCTCAACTTGCATAGCTCGGTATTGCCATTAAACTTATCCATGAGCTCTCTTTTGTCACTGCTGCTAAGATATAAAGATGATGTGTAAAAAAGCGTAGCCGCCATATATGTTGAGATGTGGTCGCTAAAATTCTTATACTTTACGCTATTTATAAGCCCTTTTCTCATAATAATATGATTGCCCAAATACTCCATAACAACCAAACTCATCTCTTGGCTTGCATAGTAAATCTTAGGCACAAAACTTGGACATATAGTATAAAATTTTTGCAAAGCCCTTATTTCATAGGTCATTCTCTCCCTGCTAAGCAGGAAATCTTCGCCTACGCATCTAAGATATGGCACTGCTTGTTTAACAATAAGAACTTTTTGCGGATTTAACACAGAACTTAACCTGTAAACATAGTTTAAATTTCCGTCGCCTATCTCCTCAGCTCTTATATCATCAGAGCCAAAATAGTTCATAACACTTTTGATGTTTAATATATACTCAACTACGCTTGAAACATCTAATACTTTGTAATTCATAATTTCCCTAGTTATTTGTTTAAAAAATTGTATCATAATTCATTATTATTTTCTAAACGGAGGCTTATTATGGGTTGGACTTGCCAACATGATTATAAGGGTTACTGCAAGCTTGTTAAAAAAGAGTGCGTTCCGGGAATGAGGGGGTGCATACTAAAGAGCAGCGAATATACTTTTAGCACAGGCAGTTTTGAAGAGGATAAAAAAGCTGCTGATAAGGAAAAAGAGGAGATTGATTTTGCGGCTTTGGCAAAAAGTCATTAATCCCAAAATTCAAGCGGATTAGGGTGTAAAAAAGTATAATTTAACTCTTCAATCAGCTTATCTGACGAAACGATGCGATTAGAGAATCCATTAAAATTCCCAATGTCATAACCAAACTTTTGGCTGTTTTTTATATGAACCTCTTCTCTTGTCGGATGCTGTGGCGCTACTGCGTTGTATATGCCGATATGTACAATATTTTCAATTATATTTTTTACAATATTTATAACATCGTCTTTGTGAATATAGTTTACATAACCGTCACTGAAATCAGTCGCACTCTTCCATTTTCCGGCAACTCTGTCATCCCCCATAAGCCCGCCAAGTCTTAAAATAATGACATTATCCCTTAAGCTAAGAACTAACTCTTCGGCCTCTTTTATAAGCGATGGTTTGGTGATTTCAAAACTCTCATCTACCTCTTCATCAAACTCTCTATAGATGGATATTGAGCTCATTAAAATGATATTAGATGCTGGTTTGGTTAAAGTGGCTATTTTTTTAAGTGTTTCTAGATAGTTGTCTTTTGTGTTTATTGCGATTATAACAATATCGCTCTGCCAAAAGGGGGAGTTGTCGTGGGTAGTTTGTCTGGAAAAACACTCTACATGTAGATTTTTAGAAAGCTCATCAGAAAGCGGTTTGCCTAGCCAACCACATCCGATAATACTGACACTCTTTGTTTTGTTCATTGCTTAGGTTTGTTTGTTTGATAGCTTTTCTTAATTGTTATCATCTCATAGAGTGAGACTTCCTCTCCTGCTTCTTCTATGAGTTTATCGGTGTCGCTAAACTGACCCTTCATCTTCTCAATATCTTTGTATCCGGCAGGTTTAATCTCATTCATCGCAGTGCCTACAACAATCGCCCATACAAAAACAAGCATAACCCAAACAGTTTTTTTCGCACCGGCATAAACACCGACAAAGTGAAAAGCAAGACTTAAAGCTATGGCAATTATTAGTATAACAGTTAGACTCATTTTGTTAAAGGCTCCTCTTTTGGCTCTACTACAATTCCGGCATCTTTGACCATTTTATCGCTAAAAGATTTAACACCTATAGTCGCAAGCACCATCAATCCGCAAATCAGCAGTAAAAAAAACATCGCTAACGAATACCGCTTAAATATTGCCATCATCTACTTTGTCTCTTTTTTTTGCTTTTCTTCTTCTTCTAGCTTAAGATTGCTATTGGTCCACTCAATACATCTTGAAGTATGAAAATCCCTCTCATAATCACTATTTTTAAATAAATGATCCTCAACTCTCCAGCCTAACTCTTTAGACAAAATTACAGATCTTGCGACAGTTCTTTTCATCTTGTTTTCACAAATTATCTCTTTACCGGAGTTGAACATCTCTTCAACCCCTTCCATTCTTGATGTTGTTACATTGTAGTGAAGAGCTATCATAATCACGACAAATGTGCCAACGCCTATCATCCCTTTTTTAAATGCGCCCTTTGGCACAAAATCTCTTGTTGTTACAATTGCGGTTATGCTCAGTATAAAAATACCTATAACTATATAGACTATCTCTAATTCAAAAAAAAGTTCCATGGCCACTCCTTAATTTTATAAAATAAAATGAAGGAAACCCTTCACTTACTTATCCGTAAAAGGAACAAAGTCCCTTTTACTTCGCTGGCCGCTATGGCACTAAAGCTTGACACTTATGTGTCAATTATATACTATATTTTTCTTCCCAAGCTTCAAACTCAGGCGTAAAGTACTCAATGCGCACTTTTTTAAACTCTCTTGAGCTATAAAGAGGCATATGTTTTTTCGACTCTATCTCTGAAGCCATCTCTGCGATAATGCCATTTGTCTCTTCAGTACTCTTGCCATGAACCATTGTAAAAAGATTATATGGCCAATTTGCATATTTTGGGCGAAGATAGCAGTGGCTTACTGCACTAAATGTAGCAGCTTTTTCCCCTATTGCTTCTCCTTTTTCTTCATCAACATCCCAAACAACCATCGCATTTGCGCCAAAACCTGCTTTTCTATGATTAAGAATTGAAGCAAATCTTCTCATTACACCCGCTTCTTGGAGTTCATTTAAAATGCTAAAAAATGTATCGTAATCAATATTTAGCTCATCAACAATCTTTTTAAACGGCTCACCTACCATCTCTATATCGTATTGGGTGCGTCTTACAATTGCATGATGAAGAGGAGTCATCTCTATTTCAGTATGCACAACTTTTTTAACATGCTCTTTTTTCTCATCGTTTCCGGTCGTATTTAGCTTTACATTTATTTTAAACAGTTTGAGTGTCGGAAGCATAATGTAATCCTCCGCTCCTGTAGCTTTTGCCAAAATTTCAACTGTTTTTTCAAGGCCAAGTACAGATGTTGGAGAGACTGCAACGGTAAACCAGATATTAAAATCATGGTTTCTCTCATAATTATGCGATATTCCAGGATGAGAATTTATAATTTTTACGGCATCGCTTATTTTGTCTGATGGAATTTTAAATGCTACCAAGGAGGATACATAACCCAACCTTTTTGTATCGAATATTGCCGATGTTTGGCGTATAATATTGCTTTTTTTCTGCTCTTGTAAAATGCTAAGAACCTCATCTTCACTCATATCTAACTCATCTGCTATCACTTTAAACGGTCTTGCAACCAAAGGAAATTTCTTCTGAATTCGTGATAAAATTTCGTCTTTCATCTATTATTATTCCATTCATTTTTTTATTTTTATTTTGTCGATTGTAATCTAATTTCAATTAATCCAAGTTGATTTCTATCAATAAGAGTTTTCAAAAAACTATGATATTATGTCGTAGAAAAATAGACAAAAAGAGACAGATGAGTTATTTTCCGGCTTTCCTAAAACTTGACAATAAAAAAATCCTAATCGTCGGCGGTGGTTATATTGCTTATGAGAAGTTGGAACATCTTTTAGATTTTAGTTCAAACATCTCCATAATAGCGCTCGAACTTTCAGATAATATGAAGAGAGTTATTGAAGAAAAGAGTCTTAATTTTGAAAAAAGAGGCTACCAAAAAGGCGACATCAAAGATTTTGCAATTGTTATAGTTGCGGTTGATGATATCCCTCTTCAGGCACGGATATTTGCAGAGTCCAAAGAGTATAATTGTCTTTGCAACTCTGTCGATTCTGTAGATTATTGCGACTTTATTTTTCCATCATATATTAAAAAAGGTGATTTGACAATTGCAGTTTCTACATCCGGGGCATCTCCGGCAGTTGCAAAACATTTAAGAAAATATCTTCAAGAGTTAATTCCCTCTAGCATCGGTGAATTTTTGCAAGAGATGAAAGAGTTAAGAAAAACCTTGCCAAAAGGCAAGGAGCGAATGAAAATGCTTGATAAAAAAGCACACGATTATATAAATACATGGAGTAGTAAATGAATATGAAGAAAGCTTTAATATTTGGGTTTTTTACAGCCTTTTTGGTTTTGGGGATGCTCTCTATGAAACGAGCGATGCCGGAGGCAAAAGAGGATCGCATATATACGGCTATAAAAGTTTACAGTCCATATATAGTTGAGAAAAAAGTTGGCGGATTAACAATCATAGATAAACGAAATGGAGAAAAAGAGAGCCCAAGCTCTCAAGAGTTTTTTCACAGAGTAGATGAGCTAGACAAAAAGTGGGGAAAAGAGCATCTAAGTATTGAAAATAATGAAGTTCTTATACTTGGCGAAAACAATCAAACTGTTGCCAGAATCTTCATTGAAACAGAAAAAGAGCGAGATTTTGTTAAGAGATTTTACGGACTTTAAAATTATTTTACGCACTAAAACGGACGCGTCCGTTTTATGTGGCAGGGACAAATTTGTCCCTTGCATCCCCCTAAAGCTACCAGCATAAATGCTGGAGATTTACAAAGTTTTATAAATCAGTCTCTTAATTTAAAAGACAAGTAAAGTGCCCCAAGAAGCATTAAAATCGCACTGCTGTAGAGAACCGTATAGTTTAGGTAGTGCAAAATAACACCCCCTATAATCGAGAAAAACATTCCCAAAGAGACGATATTCATCTGAAGGGCAATGTAAACCGGTCTTTTTTCAACAGGAGCAATCTTCAGTATTAAGTTGCTGGACGCTATGCGGCTGCCGTCCATTGAAGCACCGACCAAAAAGAAGATAATCATATACTCATAAAGAGAAGAGCCGTTAAAAGCTAAAATAATGGCAACTATCTGGAAAAATATAGAGAGTTTTGCAGTTAATCTATTTCGCCCATTTCCGCTAAGAGTGCCCCATAAAAAGTTACTAAGCATTGCTCCTACCATCTGAATAGTAATCAAAGAACCGATTGCAACACCGTCAAGCTCTATTTTTTGCTGGGCATCGAGTATTATAAACGGCAGCGCGATTAAGTATCCATATGCCAAAAGAAAAGTCGTAACTTGAATTTGCAGGTTTTTATCTGCCCTTAAAATCGCATACGAATTCTTCAAAAACTCTTTAAACGAGCGCTCTTTTTTGGAAACCTCCTCTTTTATAGGCTCATCAACTAATGCAAACGCTATATATCCTAGAGCCATAATAAACGAGCTTATTATAAAGAGGTATCCATAACTCTGAGGTGCATCAAACGACTCCAGTATCCAAGCAGCAAGCGCACCGCTCAAAAGACCGCCGGCACCGCTGAAAAACTGACGATATGCCATAGTTTTGCCGCGAAATTTATGACTAAAAATCTTTGCCATAATCTCCCTAAAATATATCGCGGCAAAACCCGCGCTAAATGAGAAGATAAATAGCCCAAAACCGATAGAAGCAAGCGTAATATTCGGATAATCTTTGCCAAAAAGAAGAATTGCGGCACCGATAAAAAACCATGATAAAAATCTTACAAAGAAGATTCTGCGAAGATACGGCATCATAAGCTTGTAGCTCTGTGCGTGAAAAGCCGCAAAAAGCTGTACTATCACGGCTCCGCCCCGAAGAAGTGCAGCAAACAGTCCTACAAGCATAGAGCTTCCGCCGAAGTAGTTTACAATAAGCGGTAAAATAGTTGATGGCTCGGCAATGGTTGTACCTATTGCCAAAAAGAAGCCATGCAAGATATTTTTTACATGGCTGGAGAATTTATCCATTTAGTTTTTCGTAAGCTTCGTCTATGCTAGAGGCTTTTTGCGCAACAAAAAGAAAAACAGCCGCATTAAGTCGTGCCAGTTTTAAAAATTCGTTTGAGGGATTATTTAATTGTTCTATTGACTCTTCTATGGTAATTTTTTCCCAAGATTTTGTGTAATTTATACCATAGTGGGCTGGGTCAACTATAAACTCTTCGACATCGCTGCCGTTTGCAATCCATAAACGGCCTTTGCTAAAAAGCTCTGGAGTGCCTTCGTTTCCTTGAATAAGTGCAAATCTTTTATATCTGTCTGCAAAAACTTCTACATATTTTTTTACATACGGTTTATGAAAAACACCAGTTATAGCAAATTCACTATTTGCTACGCGTGTTAATTTCTCAATCGTATTAAGACCTGTTCTAAGACCTAGCCTCATGCGAAGCGGTGTTAAATAATGCATCTCTTTAAAAAAATCTGCTCTGTCAAAATAGTGAATATTTTTATTTAGCTCTATATTTGTTGCTACTTCTTTCAGAGTTATACCTGCTTTTGCCGGCGCCAAATCATCGCCTACTACGACAAGATTCAGTTCTGAATTCTCAAGCACTTTGGCAACAAGCGGAAATATAAAAGGGTTATTTGCCTTGCCGTCAAACGGATAACCAAGCTCAATTGAGTTTGGCACAGCCGTTCTTTTGATAAACAAATCGCTCGCTTCCACAACTCCTCTAAACTCATCGGTTGTCTCAGGCTTAAGTCTCCATCCAAGCAAAAATGCGGCTATTTGTTCATTATGAACTTCTTGCTTTAAAATCTCTTCCATCATTGTTTTTGACTCTTCAAAAGTCAAATCTCTGTTTCCTTTAACGCCCGTTCCAACCGCATGTATATACTTAAAAAAATCCATCTCTTTTCTCTACTTTTACAATTTTATTTATTTATTCGTATGATATAATCATTTCATTAATACTAAGATAAAAAAGGAAATTAACATGTCAAAAGTAGTCCTAATAACGGGTGCAACATCGGGAATGGGCGAGCTTACAGCCAAACTGTTATCCGATAACGGATATATTGTTTATGCAGGTTCAAGAGATGAAAATGTAAAAATCGGTAACGGCAACCTTAAGCATATCTATATAGATGTTACAAAAACAGATAGCATCAAAAATGCTGTTGCTGCGATTATAAAAAACGAGGGTAAAATAGATGTGCTTGTAAACAATGCAGGTTACGGACTTTTAGCAACGCTTGAAGAGGGAACTGATGAGGAAATTTTCAACCAGTTCGATGTAAATGTTTTTGGACTTATCAAAACAACAAGAGAAGTTCTTCCATATATGAGAGAGGCGAAGAGCGGAGTTATAATTAACATTAGTTCATTTTTGGGCAAAATGGGGCTTCCTCTTTTATCTCATTATAATGCTTCAAAGTATGCGGTTGAGGGAATTGTTGATTCACTTAGATTTGAAACGCTCCCTTTTGGTATAAGAGTTCACTCCATTCAATCAGGACTTTTCGGTACAAACTTTGTAAAAAAGGGTTTAGTTGCAAACGCGCAAACCACAAGCGAGAATTCACCGTACAAAGATTTGGTATCTCACTTTGTTCCGATTGTTGCAAAGGCGATTAATGAGGGACCAAAACCGGAACCTATCGCACAGACGATAAAAATGATTATTGAAAATGAGAATGCGGATATATCAATTCCCGTAGGTGTCGAAGCTACAACATTTGTTCCGCTAAGAAAACAACTCGGTGACAAAGAGTTTGAGCAGAAGATTAGAGAGACTTTTGGGATTTAAAAATTTCATTCTCCAACTTTTGTTAAGGAAGTTGGAGAATAAATAGTGGCAGGGACTAGTGTTTTTCTTCTTTTTTCAACTCTTCTACAATTGCATGTCTAAGTTTTAATAACTCATCCATCGGTGCATGCTCACTGTCACCTGAGATATGTTGATTGTGATAGATTATTGTTGAAGAGATAGTCTTATCAGCAAGAGTTTTTTCCACTATAACAGCCTCACTCTTATACTCCGTTACATCCCATCCCTCTTTAAGTGCCGCTCTTTTTATAGCTTTTAAAACATCTTCACTTTTGTGATGACCAACAAATATTGCTGTTTTAGGTGTTGACTCATCACCTTTTTCGATATGAGCGCCCATCTCTAATTTACTTGGTCCGACAGAACCGCCTGAAGTCGAACTACAACCTACCGATAATCCAAGTGTTGCAACTAATATAGCAACATTTGATAGCATTTTCCCCACTTTGAATCCTTTTGTTTTATCTAAATTACATGTAAAATTAATTCTATTTAAAAAAAATTAATTAATCAATGATATAATAATTGAGATAAAATAAAATTTAAATTTAACAAAAGAGTTTTAAATGATACCTCAAGATATTCTAATTATTTGTGTTATGAGTGTTCCTATGTTAATATTTTCTGTATTTCCCGGAATAAAAATCGGGGAGTATCTTGAAGAAAAATATAACATTACAGAAAGGCAGAAGCGAGTCGCTACAATAGTGTCAACGCTTATATTTGCTTTTACCCTCTCATCTCTTCTGCACTTCATTTAGCCAAGCTAAAAAATAAGCATACTGTATTACTAAAATTGATATTAAAAAGTACAATATGTTTCAGATTGTTACAGAAATAATAAAACAAACCTTAAATTTTAAATTAAGTAAAAAAATTGATTTATATCAACTGATTTTAAACTAAATAGGACTAAACTTCTCTTGATTCTGAAAAATTTGATGATTGAAGGGGAAGCAAAATGGTTGGTGAAGTCTTAATGACAAAAGATATTCTTGTTGATGAGTTCTTAACAATATTTGTATCTTCTACTCTTGTTTTAGTATTTGGAGGATTCTATGTTGGTATATATACAGCTGTAAAAGTTAAACTGCTTAAAAATTGGGCTATGCCTTTTAGCTACCTTTTTTGGATATTGACAGCTTACTGTTTATATCTTATGGGAAGCTACATGCATGTAAATGAATTTACAGCCAAGGCTTTAGTTGTTGCTGCTATTGGAATATTATTACTTCCACATGCAGTCTATTACATGCAAGATCGTGTTCACGAAGAGAATGAACACTAACTTATATATATTGACCCATAATTTATAGGAGGGTACAGTGGCTAAAAAATCCGTATGGAGTGACAATCGTTTCTGGCAACGGTCAGCGGCGTGGGTTACAGGTTTCGCATCAATGCTTCTTATTTGGTTAACGTTTGATACGATACCACAAATAACGATGGGTACGAATGCAGATTTACAAAATGGTGTAACAAAAAGGGTTCCAGGACCTACAGTTATTAATTATAAAATTACTTATGAAATGGACAAAAAACGTGGCCATGAAATTCCAGTAATTGGTGAAAAAGAGATGTTTTTCGGAAGAGATGACTGGAGCGAAGAAGAAGCTGCAGAATTACTTCATTTAGGAAAATTGGGTTCACAAGTTAAAAACTGTATGAACTGTCATACACTTCTTGGAAATGGTGCATACTATGCTCCAGACTTAACAAAAGCTTGGCTAGATCCGGCATGGGGTCCTGAGGGTTCAATGCAAGCTATGACAGGTAAAAGTACAAAAGAAGAGGCGATGTCTGAGTTTTTACAAAACCCATCTCAATATCCTACTCATGCTCGTATGATGCCAGATCTTGGTATTACTGCTGAAGAGGCTAAAGGCTTAGTTGCTTTCTTAAAACATATGTCATCAATAGATACAAATGGTTTCCCAAGAAACTTTGGAAAAATTCAAGGAGCAGTACATGGCAAATAGTTATTTAACGACAGAATCAAAAAAATTAGCAACATGGTATTTTACTTTTGCTGCGATTATTTTTGGTGCACAACTACTTTTTGGTTTAGTAGCTGCGACACAATATGTAATACCGGGATTCCTATTTGAAATCGTGGACTTTTCTGTTGCAAGAATGATACACATCAATGCGCTTGTTGTATGGATGGTATTTGCGATGATTGGTTCAGTTTATTGGTTATTACCGGATGAAACTGGTATCGAAACAGTAGGTATTGGCTTAGGAAAACTTCTTTTCTGGGTTTTTGCTGCTGCTATCGTTGTTGTTGTTCTTGTTTACTTACTAGTTCAAGTTGGACCGGCAGATGAAACATCTCTTTGGTTGATACATGAAGGTCGTGAGTATATTGAAGCACCTCGTTGGGCTGATATCGGTATCGTTGTTGTTGTTCTTGGTTTTATCTATAACCTTTATGCAACAGGAATGAAAGGTAACCGTTCAGGTATCGTTACTGTACTTATGGCTGACATGCTAGCGTTTGCTGGTATCTACTTGGCAGGTATGGGTTATACTGACAACATCTCTATTGATCAATTCTGGTGGTGGTGGGTTATTCACCTTTGGGTTGAAGCTACTTGGGAAGTTTTCGTTGGTTCAATTGCAGCTTATGGTCTAATCACTATGATTGGTGCACACCGTAAAGTTGTTGAAATGTGGTTATGGATTGAAGTAGCTATGCTATTTGGTTCTGGTATCCTTGGTATGGGTCACCACTACTTCTGGATCGGTACACCTGAATACTGGTGGGAAATTGGAGCACTTTTCTCTGCATTAGAGCCATTACCACTTGTTGCTATGTTTATCCACGTTCTTTATGACTGGGGAAAAATGCAAGGTGAAGAGAGTGCAAAAGGTCAAGATGTTTCTGTTATTGCAAACAAGCCTGCGTTTACTTGGTTTGTTCTTAATGCAATCGGTAACTTCTTAGGTGCTGGTGTTTGGGGTTTCTTCCATACATTCCCACAAGTTAACCTTTATACACACGGTACACAGTTTACATCGGCACACGGACACTTAGCGTTCTTTGGAGCTTATGGAACTCTTCTTATCGGTATGTTCTACCTTGCAGTTCAAGGTAAAAACGGTATTAAAGTAATGAATGCAACTAAGAAATCAATCTGGGGAACTAGTATGATTTTTGGTGGTGTTCTTGGTATGACAGCGGCGCTAACACTTTCTGGATATGTAGATGTTCTTGTATCTCGTGCACAAATGGGTGCTACTTGGTCAGGTTACTTCGAAGGTCAAGCTAGTATGTGGTTTATGCAAGGTATGGATTGGAGACTTATTATGGGTGTTGTTACATTCTTAGGTTTCTTTGTTCTAGTTGCAGATTTGTTGAGTATCGGCAAAGCTACTCATCACAAACGTTAAGGAGAAAGTTATGTTTGAACCATTTGTAGATGTAGTTCCAAGTTTCTTTGGTTGGTTAAACCAAGGTCCTTTGACTCTAACAATTTTTTTACATACTGTTATCGTACTTCCAATGTTTTGGATTTACAAACAAGAAAAAGCTCGTCTAGAGCAAGAGAGTTAATCAGTTACTAAGTTGTGCCGGGCCTTCGGGCCTGCACGTTTATCTATTTTAGAAGGAGAAATAAAATGAGATTAAATAAATTAGTTATGTCAGTTGCTGCTATGGCAGTTGTTGGTTCAGGTATGCTTGTTCAAGCGGCTAGTACGATGGACGTAGAGAAAGTTTTCGAAAAAGAGTGTCAAGGTTGTCACGGTCCTAACTTAGAGGGTGGTGTTGGTTCTGATTTACGTCCAGCGGTTACTGCTAAGAAAAATGCTTATGCACTTACTGAAGTTATTTTAAATGGCCGTGCAGGTACTGCTATGCCTTCATTTAAAGATAAGTTCTCTAAAGACGATGCTGATAAAATGGTTGATTATATTCAACACTTTAAAGGCAGAGTTATTAAACAACTTACTTTAGAGACAGTTAAAGCTGGTTGGAAGCCTCTTAATGACAGAGCAGCATTTTTTACAAAATATCCAAATCCTGCTGATGTTAAGAAAAACACAGATATCTGTTTCGTAACAGAAAGAGATGCTGAGCGCGTTGCATTCGTTGATGGTACAAACGGTAAAATTTTATCTAAGCACCCAGCTGGTTTCGCTGTTCACGTAACAGTTACAAACAAGCGTCAACCTCGTTATGCTTACTCAATCTCTCGTTCAGGTTTAGTAACAATGTTTGACTTAAATACACCGGGTCAACAAAAAATTGCTGAAGTTCAAGTTGGTTCTGAATCTCGCGGTCTTGCAGTATCTCCGGATGGTAAATTCCTAATGGCTGGTAACTATGTACCGGGCGGAGCTATTCTACTTGATGCTATGACTCTTGAGCCGTTAAAAGTTTACCCGACTTCAAGCGTTATCAAACCAAACGGTGACATCGATTCATCTCGTGTAGCTGGTATTTTTGATACTCCGTACGGTCCTTATATTGCATTCGCACTTAAAGACGGTGGTCACGTTTATATCGTAGATTACTCTAAACCAAACTACCCAATTGTTGGAGATATTCCAAACATTGGAGATATTCTTCATGATGGTTTCTTAAATGAAGGTAAAGAGATTGGTCGTTACCTATTTATCGCTTCTCAAGGAAGTGACGTTGTTGGTGTTGTAGACTTTAAAACTAAATCTTTAGTTACTAAAATCTATACAGGTCCAGCATCTAAACCACACCCAGGTCAAGGTTCTTCTTGGTACAATGAGGGCTTAGGTCAACAACTTGGCGCTACTGTTAACATGAACTTAGGTCAAGTAACAATTTGGGATGATAACTTTGATGTTATTCGTCAAATTCCAATCGGCGGTGGCGGTCTATTTATCGGTACATCTGAGCACACTCCTTTCCTATGGGCAGACAATGTACTTGGATCAAGCGAAGTTTGGAATCAAGTTCACTTGATCAACAAGCAAACTCTTGAAGTTGATAGAATCATAACTGTTGGTACAACTGAAGGTACAGTAATAGACCCTGTAACTCACAAAGTACTATACAAATGGGATGTTCCAACTGTAAAAAATGAGAAGGGCGAAGCACTTGTTCCTAGAATTCTTCACGCTGAGCCGGCTAACCATGGTTACTGGACTATGATTTCTGAGTGGAATGCAGGTCGTATCGGTGTATACGAATCTAAAACAGGTAAATTTGTTAAATACATTACTGGTTTAACAACTCCTACATTTACTTACTCAATCGAGCACAGACAAACTATTCCAGGTGCATAATTTGCACTTGTTTTCTCTCCCTTTGCGGAGAGAATGCTTTTTAAAATCATTCAACCATTTAATTAAAATTACCTATACATTATAATAAAAATCTATAATTCAGCAGCTATTCACATCTTAACAATTAATATAAAAATTTTAATTTATGACATTTATAAGCCATTATTCAAGCTTACTTAGGCTAGAATAATAAAATAAACAAAAGAAAAAGTATGAAAAAAAGTATATTGATAGCGTTAGCACTCACCTCATTTTTATTGGCAAACGATACGGATGGGAAGAAAGTTTTTGAAACATACTGCTGGGGATGTCACCATCAGACAGCTGTTGCATTTGGTCCGCCTTTTAGCGAAATTGCGCAGAAGAGAACGAATGAAGAGATTCAGGCTTACATTATAGACCCAGAGTCTATGTATAAAGCTTTTGGATATAAACGAACCGTTATGACAAAATTAAAATTAACCGATAAAGAGAGAGAAGATATTGCTAAATATGTTCTCTCATACAAAGGCAAATAAATGTTTAGGCTATCAAATCTAATTTCATCCGTAGTCGAAGGAAAACCTGAGAGAGTGCTTGATGGTTCAATTGCTATATGGAATTTTACAAATCGCTGCAACCTTTCTTGTTTGCACTGTTACTCGAAATCTACGCTAGATGAAGTTGACACATTAACGACCGAGCAGATTAAAAAAACTATTCTGGAAATGAAAGCCAATGGGGTGAAATTTATAATCTTCTCCGGCGGGGAACCGCTCACAAGAAAAGATTTATTTGAGATTGCTGATTTTTGCAAAGCTAACGGCATAATTACATACCTCTCTAGCAACGGTTTATACTTTACTACAAGTAATGTAAAAAGAATTGTTGACACTTTTAATTATGTCGGAATAAGCATAGACGGCGATGAGCCTACACATGACCACTTCCGCGGTTTAAAAGGCGCTTTTAGAGAAACGCTCAAGGCAGTTCGTCTTGCAAATGAGACCGGAGCTAAAGTCGGGATTCGTTTTACAATCACAAAAGAGACTATAAACTCATTAGAGTATATTTTTGATTTAGCTGAAAAAGAGAATATCTCAAAAATCTACATCTCTCATCTTGTATACTCCGGTCGCGGACTGGACAATTTAAAAATGGATTTAACAAAAGAGCAAAGAAGAGAGTCTGTAGAATTTATTCTTGATAAAGCATTTGAGTACTACGAAACAGGCAGAGATATTGAGATTGTAACGGGCAATATGGAACAAGATGCAATTCTTTTTTTAAATAGATTTGCTCTAAAGTATCCGGAATTAAAAGAGACAATGCGCAATCGTTTGGTTGCTTGGGGCGGGAACAGTGCAGGACGCAAACTTTTAAATATTAACAGTGAGGGAGATGTGCGTCCCGACCCATTCTTTCCTCTAACTGTCGGAAATATAATAAATCAAAATTTTGGTGATATTTGGCAAAGCGGCGAGCTGCTAGACCAATTACGAATTCATCCAAGAAAACGTATTAGCGGTATATGTGCCGAGTGCGAACAGATAGACATCTGCAACGGCGGCTCAAGATCAAGAGCTTATGCGATAACCGGTGATTTATGGAGCGAAGATCCATCATGCTACTTAAGCGAGCAAGAAAGAAGGAAAAATTAATGAAAATAAACAAAGTACTACTAGGTGCTTCTTTAATAGCAACACTTTTTATAAATGCACATGCAAAAGGTGTAAATCCTATATTTGCGGAACTAAAAGGCAACGAAAAAATATTTGTAGTTGAGAGAGAGAACAGTTCTTTAGCAGTTATCGAACAAGGAATGACGAAAGGGCACATAGAAGGTATGCGCGATATGAGTCATGGAGTTGTAAAGTTCTATGGCAAAGACGGTTATGCTATCTCCCGCGACGGATATATTATAAAGTTTGACCCTGAGAGTGAAAAAATAATCAAAGAGTACAAAACAAGCGACAGTGCTATCGGTTTTACGGTAGAGGAAAATTATATAGCCGTTGCAAATTATGCCAAAAAGAGCGTTGATATACTGGACAGAAACCTAAACCCAATCAAATCTTTTGAAACAAACTCTAAAAATGTAGGTATTAAAAAGTATAAAGATTATCTTATTTTTTCTCAAATGGATAATGATAAAATCACTGTACTAAAAGATAAAAATGAGGGCAAAGGTCTTCCGAATTTTGAAATATACAAAGAGTTTGAAGATGTCGGGGTGATGCCTTTTGACGCGATGATAAAAAACAACAATTTCATTACTGGATTTTTCAAAAGTGATTTTTTTGGCGTAGTTGACCTAGATACGATGACATACTCAAAAATTAAAATTTTGCTTGAAGATAGAAAACCTGTGCTGAAAGTTCCTCACTTTGGCTTTTGGAGCATCAGTGACGGCAATGTCTTTATACCTGCGGTTGGAAACAACAAAGTTTTAGTTTACACTTCAGATTTTAAATTTGTGAAAAATATAGAAGTTGAAGGCTTGCCTGTTTTTACGGCACTCAGTCCTGACCAAAAATATATGGCTGTAACTTTTAGCGGTGATAAGTTTCCGGTTGTTCAAATCATAGATACACAAACTCTAGAGGTCGTCAAGAGATTTGAATTTGACGGAAAAGTTCTTCATGCAAGATGGTCAAATCTTAGACCAAACCTTTATGTGTCAGTTAATGACACAAACAAAGTTGCCGTTATAAACACAAAAGAGTGGTATTTAGCTCGTGAGATGTTCAATATTAAAAAACCGTCCGGTATATTTGTTTACGAAGAGGCTAAATAATGGGTAAAGTTTATTTAACGGGTGCAGGCCCCGGGGATATAGAGTTATTAACTCTAAAAGCGCTTCGTGTAATTAAAGAAGCGGATGTAATTATTTACGACCGTTTAGCCAACCCAGATATTTTAAGTGAAGCCAAAAATGGGTGTGAGTTTGTCTATGTCGGCAAAGAGGATGGACGCCATATTGTCCCTCAAGATGACATTAATGAGGTTATATATCAAAATGCTTTAAAATATGACAATGTAGTTCGTCTAAAAGGCGGTGACCCTTTTGTTTTTGGACGCGGCGGCGAAGAGGCTCAGTATCTTTATGAAAGAGGCATTAAATTTGAAATTATTCCCGGTATTACATCGGCCATCAGTGCTCCGGCATATGCGGGCATACCTGTAACCCACCGCGGTGTTGCCGTTAGCTTTAGAGTAGTAACGGGGCATGAATCTCCTCATAAAAAAGAGTCTCAGATTCCATGGGATACATTTAAAACCGATGATACAATCGTATTTTTGATGGGATTGCACAATCTTCCAAAAATAAGTAAAAAACTTATGGAGATTGGCAAGGCAAAAGATTACCCATGTGCGGTAATCTCCAAAGGAACAACTAAAGAGCAGAGCGTGGTTGTTGGAACATTGGAAAATATTGTTCAAAAAACTAAAGATGTTCCGACTCCTGCTCTTATAGTTGTAGGAAAAGTTGTCGAACTTAGAGAACAGTTACAGTGGTTTGAGGAAAATGCCTAAAGAGCTTAATACCTCGGAAGCAGTGCTAATAGCGCCAAACATCTATTGGGTTGGCATGCACTTAAAAAATGACCCATTTCAGTGCCACCCGTACTTGATAAAAAATGGTGACGAGTCGATTCTCATAGACCCCGGCTCTATGATTGAGTTTAGCGAAACTGTTAGAAAAGTAAAAACTATTATTGATATCAAATCTATAAAATACATCATACTGCATCACCAAGACCCTGATTTAGCAGCAGCAGTACCAGAGATAGAAAAACTGATAAACAGAGATGACCTCCAAATTGTAACCCACTCCAGAATGTCGGTTTTAATCAAGCACTATTTGGTAACTTCAAGCTACTATGAGATAGATAAACATGACAATAAATTAGTAACAGCTAGTGGGTTTAAACTTGATTTTTTGACTACTCCATACTGCCACTCTCCCGGAGCATTTGTAAGTTATGAATCTAGCTCAAAAACTCTTTTTTCAGGTGATATTTTTGGAGGGATTGACGAATCTTGGGATTTTTATGCAGATGAGACATACTTTGACAAAGCAAAACAGTTTCATCAGGAGTATATGCCAAGCAAAGATATTTTCAATTATGCTCTTGGTAAAATCGAAAAGCTTGATATAAGTTTAATAGCTCCTCAGCATGGTTCTATAATAGAGAAAAAATATATCAGCGAACTGATTAAAGACATGAAAAATCTTGATTGCGGATTGTATATAGAAGAGAAGTACAATCGTGAACTTATAGACACCATAGACGAGTTACAAAGGAAAGAACACACCATAAAAGAGCGAAATTTATTGCTCTTTGAACAATCAAAAAGAGCAGAGATTGGCGAGATGATTGGAAATATTGCACATCAATGGCGTCAACCTCTGGCAATTATCAACACTTCGCTGGCAATACTCAAAGAAAAAAATAGAGCAGATGTGTTGAGCAAAGATGAAATTGACGATAAACTTGAAAAAATGGAAAAACGAGTAACATATATGTCTGAAACAATAGAAGACTTTATGAACTACTACAGTCCTGACAAGCAAAAATCTTGGTTTAGCATCAATACAGCCGTAGAAAAAGCACTAGATATTGTCAATTTGGAACAAAATAACAGAGGCGTTAAGATAAATCTTCTACTTAATAGCGAATATAAGATTTATGGATTAATAAATGAGTTTATTCAGGTACTTGTTTCAATTTTATCTAATATAGATGATTTAATAACAACCAAAAATCTGGCAGATGCAAATATTACAATTGCTCTATATAGAAATGACGAATACACAACTCTTACAATAGCGGATAATTGTGGAGGAATAAATGACGAGAATTTAAGCAAAATATTTGACCCATACTTCACGACAAAACACAAATCAATGGGAACCGGTCTTGGTTTACATATAGCAAAAATGATTATAGAGGAGAATATGAATGGGAGTTTAAGCGCAAAAAACATCTACAATAGTAATAATGTAAAGCTTGGAGCCGAATTCATCATAAAGATAAAAAATGAAAACTGAAAAAATTAGAGATATATCGATTTTACTGGCTGAAGATGAAGCGGAACTGCGCGAAATGCTATGCGAATATTTACAACTCTTTTTTAATAGAGTCTACTCTGCGGCATGCGGAAATGAAGCATATGATATCTATCAACAAAAGAGACCAAATATTATTTTAACAGATATTAGTATGCCAAATCTTGACGGCTTAGATATGATTGCTAAAATAAGAGAGCATGATAAAGATACAAAAATAATAGTTATGAGCGCTCACTCTGAACAGGAAAAACTTCTTCAAGCAATCAAACTGCATCTTGAGAGTTATCTGATAAAACCGATAAAAAATGATACGCTAAAAAATGTTTTGCTTGAAACCGTAGAGCTTATAAGAAAAACAACAAACCGTACTTATGTAACTGATACCATCTACTGGGATAATGATACAAATACTCTTTGGGGAAATTCAAAAGAGATTAAATTAAGAAAAATGGAAAATCTACTGCTTAAATTGCTGTTTTCCGAGCCAAATCACTGCTTTGGAGCAAAAGAGATTTTTGATTATCTTCATGAGGGTAAAGATGAAAAAGAGTTTTCAATTCACGCCATAACATCTCTTATGAAACGAATACGCGTGAAGTTACCAAATGATATAATTTACAATATCTACGGCTCCGGATATAAAATAGTTCCTGTTTAATTATCAATATTTCTGCAGCTCATGCTTTTCATAAAGCAGCTTAGCCTCTTTGTTTCCAGTATCAATAGCTTTTTGCGCCCACTCTTTTGCTTTTTTAAACTCTTCTAGCTGACAATAAACCTCTGCTAAAAAATAGTAAGCGCTATCATCTCCATTTGCGGCATTTTTTTCAAGCCACTTAGATGCTTCTTCAAACTTTAAAAGCTGCATATATACGCGGCCTATATTCTGTTCGGCAACTTTATGACCCTGATTTGCCGCACTCTCTAGCAACTGGGCAGCTTTTGTTACATTTAAATCTACCGTATCACCGTTGTAGTACATAAGAGAGAGATTATACTGGGCATTGGGATTATTTTGTTCAGCTGATTTGCTTAGAAGCTCAAAAGCCTTTTTACTGTCTTTTTCTACCTTGTATCCGCTCAAATACATCATACCCAAATCATATTGAGCCGTGGAATTGGCGCCTTTTGCCGCTTTTTCAAGCCAAAACATCGCCTTTGTTGAGTCTTGTTTAGTACCTAATCCATTTGAAAATAGATAACTAAGTGCGCTTTGAGCCTTTGCATCACCCTCTATTGCGCTTTTTTCATATAACCTAAAAGCTGTTGCATAATCTTTATTCTTAAAAGCTTTAAGCGCCTCATCAGTGCTAGCCTCCAAGTTAAGCAGCATTAAAAACCCGACTATTATTAATTTAAACATCATCATCCTTACATAATTAGTAATATTATTATACATTAACCTAGTAAAGAAATATTGATACAAATTAAGATGTTATAAAATTCTAGATTATAAAGATATTTAACGATATTTTAACATCATCTGTAGTAATATTTCTTATCAAATAATATTATGCGAGGGATTTTGTGAAAAGCGTTCTTATACTGGGCGGTGGATTTGCCGGCTTAGAAGCAGCTATATTTTTAAGAAAAGCTGCTTACGATGTAACACTGGTAAGCGATAGAAATTACCTCTATGTTTATCCTACTTCAATATGGATACCTACAAGGGAGATTGATTTTTCTGATGCCTGTATTGATTTAGATAAGTTAAAAGATATCCACGGATTTAATCTTATAATAGATAGTGTTGAAAAAATAGATGTAAAGAGCGGTAGTTATACGCTAAAAAGCAAAAAAATTTTAAGTAACTTTTCACATGTAATTTTAGCGATGGGCAGTTCTAAAATCAAACATGATGGTCTTGAAAATACCCTCTCCATCTGTGGAGCTCCTGAACAATCGCTTCTAATACGGGATAAAATTGATGCCCTTATAAAAAAAGGCTCCGGAAAAATCTATTTTGGTTTTGGCAACAACCCTAATGATACATCTGCGGTTCGCGGCGGTCCTACATTTGAGCTGCTTTTTAATGTTCATAACATGTTAAAGAAAAAAGGTATTAGGGATAATTTTGAACTGACATTTTTTGCACCGATGCCCGACCCTGGAAAGAAGATGGGTCCAAAAGCTCTTAAAACTTTAAATATTTTTTTAAAAAAACTAAATATAAAACAGCACATCGGTAAAAATATAAAACGCTTTGAAGAGGACGGTATTATATTTGAAGACGACTCCAAATTAGAATCAGATTTTACAATATTTACTCCCGCAGGAGACGGGCACGACCTCGTAAGAAACTCGGATTTGCCGACAAATGAAGCTGGATTTATTACAATTGATGATTTTTGTCAAGTTAGGCTTCAAGACTCAAATGAATCAAGCAATATATATGCGATTGGCGATATAGCGGCTCTTGATGGAGCTCCATGGAGAGCAAAACAGGGGCATGTCGCCGAAGTTATGGCAAGAAATGTAGCTTTTAATATTATGCAAAAAGATAACAACAAAGATGAGTTCAAAGGCTACAGGGAGCATATAAATATTCTTTGTGTGATGGACACCGGAGATGGCGCTTCTTTAATTTATAGAGATGATTCAAAAGATTTTATAATCCCGCTGCCTGTTGTAGGGCACTGGCTTAAAAAGGGATGGGGCATCTATTATAAACTCTCAAAATTAAATAAAATACCGCGCATTCCTAAAATGTAAAATTGTTTACAATAAAATATATGTCGCAAAAGTCTTTAAAATTTGGCATCTATTAAAAGATCTACCCTGTCACGAACACACATAAAGACCATACACGGCATTTTAATGCCATAATCACTCATTAAAATCATTGAAGCGGCATTGATGCTCAAACTGCCGTCTATCGTTGTTATCTTAGCCTTTGCACTAAGTTGCTTCTCTTTTCCATGAAAATTCAAGACACCCTCAATAATATAGCTATCTTGACCATCTGCTTTTTTTACGCTTGAGACAGTATATGTAGCCAATTTAAATTTATCTGCTTCAATATCTTTATACATACTCTTATCTCTATCGCTCTTATCACTTTTAAAGAGACCCGTCTCAACCCAGAATTTTCCTTTTATGGTTGCTATGTCATTGTTGTTTATGCTTATATCGGCTTTCAAAGCGTCATTTTTTGGATCAATCGTACTATCCATCATCATCTCTGTGTGTGCAGCGACAGAACCGCTCTTTAACTCTAAATTAATAGCAAAAAGAGGAAGGGTCAAAAGTAATCCAACTAATATTTTTTTCATCGTAAATCCTTATTATATAAAATGGCACAATTCTAACATATATTTTATTTTAATGTAGAAGTTTTGAAAGTGCAATTGCTAAACCAAGCCCTGAAGCTATCCAACCGACAAAAATCATCATAAATGAAAGCTTTGATACACTCATCTCTTGGCTCAGTGTCGTAAAGACGACAACATTGTAGTATGAGATTACAAAAGGGTATATCATAGCCAAAGCAATTGGATACTCAAAATAAGAGAATGTATAGCTTCCTATGAAGAGAAATGCTATAAAGATATGCTGTTTTATCTTTGATGTACGCGTAAAGTAGGACGCAATCAGCCCAAGCAGATGAAATGTAATTATAATAAATGTATATTTTGACCAGATATCCAAACTCGCATGACGAGCGAGTGTTTCAAAAAGATTTGAATCCAGAAGTATCCATAACATTAACGGGGTATATGATAAAAACGAGTGTGAGACTACCTTGGCATCCGTTTCAACTCTATAATCTTTAAGTATAAAAACACTAAGAAGCGTAATTGAAGTAAAAAGAACTGCCATCCACAATCTATCATCCACTACGGATGTAAAAAAGAATGTACCTGTCGTATAGGCTATTGCAAGTGCAAGCAGAAGCTCTTTTTGCTGTTTTGCTTTAAAAAGATATATTCCCAAAGGAGCCATAACACCGACCGCAATACCCAAGAGCAGCAGAGTAAAAACATTGTAATTTGGATAAAGAAACGATAGCCCTAACTGTAGAGCCAAGGCAATCATTATTTTATGAATTGGATTATTTATCGCACCCCAAGATCTTCCACCCAAAAAAGTTCCCAAAACACCGCCCGCAAACATTGGAAAAAGTGTTATCAAATCAGAATTGTAGTGTCCGGCTATTCCTGTTTGAACTATTAAAAGATAGTAGCTTAACTCAAATCCAAGAAGTAAAACCAGTGCTAAAGAGTGTGTCATAGACGGCTTCTAAAAATAAGATACAAGAGAGCATACGAGATGTCATAAAACCCTACAAGCAAGCCTAGAGAGTCTATTGTTCCCAAATAAAAGAGAGAAAAGAAAACTGTTCCCGTAATGAGGCGTGCGATTGATGTCAAATATGCCAAAAAGTGCGCCTCTTTTGTTACTCCTATCAGATGTAAAATACCTACAAATCCCATAAACCCAAATACCAGATAGTAGTACGGGCTAAAGGAGAGTCCTAAAAACTCAAACAGCAGCGGCGCTGACAAGAAGAGTATCAACGCACCCAAGCCATCAGATAAAAAACCGTTTAGATGGTAGAACTGAAGCCTAGACAATCTGGCAATTTTCATCTTTTTTACAATGTAGTAGGTCAAACCAATAACAGCAACTATCCCAGCGATAAGACGAATCTGCCACATAAAAATTACATCGACTGCAAAAACAGCGGCTTCATCAAAACCGGCAAGAGAGAGAGAAACAAAAATAAGTCCGATTACTAAAAGCCAAAAATGTATAAATTTTTCCGGAAGTTTATAAAAATATTTTAAAATACTTAGCGACATAAAAAATATACCAAGCCCGATAGCGACATGCGCATGAGCGACAATCAAATCATTTCTATGGAATGGCCAACGGATTTCAGGGATAAAAAGTATATTTCCTTGAATCATTACAAACAAAAATGCCCAGATTGAGATGAGAAGATAGGGATTTTGTCTGTATGTTATTTTTGCATCTTTGTACCACTTAATCAGAAGCGGAGCATAAGCAAAAGTCAGCCATTGATAAACCCACTCTTCATTGTATGAAAGCTCCCCTATAAATATGCGTGTTGCGACGGAGAGAGCATATCCCGCTAACGGAAGAATCCAAAAGATATGCCACTTTGGAATAAAATTCTCTTTTGTGTGCAGTTTTATCATAAGATAAAAGAGAGGAATCAGCGTAAAACTCATCCCAAGAGTATTGTCTCCATGAGGTCCGATAAGTGTCTTTTCAACCTGCCCGTAAGTCGGATTCATCAAAACCAAAAGAGCCAAAGGTGCTACAAAAAGAAGTACTTTTGAAACCTTTACCCAAAGCGGTGTGATTTCATAATGCTTAATACTCTTAAAAATTGCAATAATATAAAATATGCCCGAAGCTGCAAGTATAAAGTTTAGTTCATATGCAAAATCATAAAAAGGCAAACCTCTCTGGGCTCCCAAAGAGATAGAGACAACAGCCATAAAAAGAAACAGATGCCATAACAAAAAGTAGTTCTTTAACGGCTCTACTGCCTCGCTTAAATCTAATTTATCCTTTGCAAAAAGGGCAAACGGAAGCAGAGACAAAGCAAGCATAATCGGTCCGTAAAGCATTAGCGTTATGTGGAGCGACCTAGCAGTCGGAGCATTTAGAAGCGTGTTGTCCAAAGAGGAAAATCCCAACATCTGTGCCCCATAAATTGCACCAGCCAAAATAGAGCCAAGAAATATAAAAGCCCAAATAGGCATAACCTGCTCTATTAATTTATAAAATTTGTCCATCTTTAAGCCTTATAATTTGTGTTGCATAACTTTCTATCTGCATATCATGAGAAGCGACCACGACGGTTGTTCCATTTTTTACCGCCTCACGCAGCAGTTCATACACTATTGTGCTGTTTTTAGAATCCAAACTGCCGGTCGGCTCATCCGCAAAGATGATTTTTGGCTCGTTTACAAGTGCTCTGGCTACGGCAACACGCTGTCTTTGACCGCCTGAAATCTCATTTGGGTAACGAGATGAGAATTCCAAAATTCCAAGCTCTTCGAGTATTTTGTTTATGTTCTGTTTTTTCTCTTCCAGTGCTGCCAGAGCTATGTTTTCATAAACACTTAGATAGTTTATGAGATAGTGAAACTGAAAAACAAAACCTATCCTGTTTTGGCGAAAACTGTCTATATTTTTAATTTTATCAATTGACACCTCATCTATCAAAAGCTCTCCGCTTGAGGGTTTTAAGAGCGTTGAGAGAATTGAGAGAAGTGTTGATTTACCGCTTCCGCTCTCTCCGCTTAAAAAAACAAATCCACCCTCTTTAATCTCAAATGAGAGGTTGTATAACACCTGCTCTGCCCCGTAAAAATGTGAAATATTAGACGCTTTTATCATGCACATCCTTGATTTATTAAAAGTATCGGGTCTGTTTTTGAAGCTATCCATGCGGGAATGAGCGAGCCTAAAAGCGCCATAAAGAGCGTTGAAGCTAAAACATACAGAGCAGTTGAGAGCGATAGCGTGCCGTTTACATACCCCTGCAACATCTCTATGTGCGGAAGCATAGCTAAAATTCCGAGGCTAAGAACAAGGGCAAAAAGATAAGCCGAAAGACTCATTATAAGTGTCTCAAAAAAGAGATTTTTTATGATAAAAAACCGGCTTTTGCCAAGTGCTCGCATAATGCCAAACTCCTCTTTGCGAGAGTTCACAATCATACTCATGACTGAGGCAATCCCCATCAGACCCATTGCAAAAGCAAGCGTAGAGATAACAAATGATGAATTTTCAATGATTTTAAACTGGTTGTACTCTTTTACAAAGTTTTTTGTAGTTTTTACCTCTATAGCGCTATCCATGCCGGAGATTTTTTTTACAATATTATCTATTTTATTGGGCGAATCAGAAGAGACTAAAATAAAAGAAGCCGAGCGGTTAAAAAGCACTCCGGCATCTTCTATGTTCATAACAACGCCGCCCTCCTCGAAGCCTATATCACTGCTGTAAACTCCAGAGATTCTAAAACGCTTATTTCCTATATTTACACCTACTGTTGCAAACTGCTTAGCCAGATTTGCTCCTAAAATCACCTCTCCCTCTTTAGGGTACTTTCCGCTTGAGAGCTTATAGTGAGAAAAGTGGTTGGCTGTTGTTCCGTAAATACCGGCTATCGGGATATGCCCGATAGGAGAAGCTCCGACAATCATGGCATAACTTGAGGTTACATGTTCCAGCTTATCTATTTTCTCCAGCAAAGAGATATCAACATTTGAGAAAAAAGTATCAGAGATGCCTTTTTGGGTAATTATAATATCCCCATCTGTTTTAATCATCTTTGAGTACATTCCGATTACGCCCTGTGAAACCGAGCTTATGAGGAAAATAGCCATTACCGCAATGGTAATAGATGAAAATATCAACAGACTTTTAAAAGGATTTTTGCTTAGTGCTTTTAGCGCTATCACTTCTCAATCGCTGTTTTGAGTTCTAGTACGGTCGAGATATAAGATATCTCTTTTATTTTTGAATCCTCAACACGAAGAAGGGTGATTTTCTGCTCTTTGTTAGGCACTGCATCTTGTAGTTTATCGCTGTAATGCAGATATATAAGATGTTTATATTTTTGAAGTTTAGGCAACGCAAACATGTTAGTAACGATTGCAGGCATCTTGTTTATGTCGGCAATAAAAATAGTGTTATTTTTTGGAAGATAGAATGGACTTTGGGTGTTTAGATACTCATTAACAAGAGCTCCCGTATCTTTTTCAAAAGCAACTATAACCAACTTTGTTTTGTTTGGAATTTTCATCTGTCGCCCTTGCGGCGTCTCATATTTAAAACTCTCCAAGATACTAAGCGGAGAGTCTATTTTAAGTGGAGCCGCACTTAAAACTGCAACGCTGAGAGTTAAAGCTACTAAAAATTTATTCATTTTTTTTCCTAATTAAGTAATTAAAAATTATACTACTGTTATGTTAATTGATGGTAAAAATCGGTATTTCACTTGGTGCCTTATATCTAACCCTTACGCCCCAATATCCCAATCCTCTTGTTACATACAAAAGAGTGTTTTTATACCTGTATAGTCCAGATATATATGGCTGAAAATATTTTACGATAATAGTTAGGGGGTAGATTTGCCCGCCATGGGTATGCCCACTTAGTTGAATATCAACGCGAAAATTATCTACATGTAGAATATCTTTTGGCTGGTGTGTAAGAAGTATCGTTGATATATCCGGATTTAGTTTGCAGAAGAGCTCTTTGATAGGTCTCTTGATTCCACGCATAAAGCCATATCTATCGCTTAAGCCGACTAGCTGCAAAAGAGAGCCTTTAATCTCTATCTCCGCTATTTTATTATCCAAACATATAACTCCGCTCTCATGCATAATCTCTTGAAGATGTTTTGGTCCATAAACGATATCGTGATTGCCCGTGACATAGTAGGAGGGGGCTTCTAAATCTTTAAAACATTTTATATGTTCCCTTAAGTTAACAGCAGAGGTTTGAAGAATATCTCCGCTAAAGAGGACAAGGTCAGGTTTTATATTATTGATTTTTTTTACAAGCTTTTTAAGATAGTCAATTTTGACATCTTTTGTAAGATGCAAATCTGAGAGCTGGACAATGCGAAGCCCATTTAAAGAGCTGCAAAAAGTGTCGCTCTCTATTGCAATCTCCTCAAGCGGAAAGTAGTTCCAGCCTATTTGCAGAGACATCGCTGTTTTGGCTTATTTGGCAAAATAATTTTTTATATGCTCTATCCATCTATCAAGAGCAGGTTTAATGTTTTGAAACTCTAAAGTGTCGCCATTTAAACTGATTTTTTCATCTTTGATTATATCCATACTCTCAAACAGCACCTCTTGCGTCACTGAATCAACAATGCGCTTTTCACCCAAAATTCGAACATTTTCATCCGCATAAGAGTTGTAAGAAGTTACCGTAATATCCATTGCTATGGGCGAAAATTGGTTCCATTTATCATCATCAAAATGTACTTCGACTGTTGAAATTGCAGATTCTAGCTTTAATGTATTTGGGCTTTTTGTTTCAGCTAACATGTATCTTGCGCTTTTTTGAATCTCTTTTTTATATCCGTCCGTTAAATAATCTGAAATCTCTTTATAAAGTTTTTTTTGCAAAGGCGTCTGCTGCTCTTGCGGAATTGCCGATATAACCTCAACCGGAGAGACAAAAACGGTTTTATATTTTGACATGTCAACATCTTTTGAACTTTTTGTTGCACTTAAACCTGCAGAGTTGCCAAATTGCTCATAATCTTTAAAAAATCCCGTGTTTTTTGCTTCCACGCTCTTGCCTGCACAACCGTTCATTAAAAACATCACACCAAAAACAGCAACGCTCAATATTTTTTGTAGTTTCAATTTAATCCTTTTAGCGGGTTAAGCACCCATTATTATTTTTCATAATAATAACATTATAGATTAAAATCTGTCTGTATTAAGCAGTTTATCTATTTTAATAAATTATGATATTATTATTGCCATAAATAAAGGTTGCCATAATGAAACATTTAAAATTAATTTTCGGTTTGCTTCTTGTTGTTGTTTTATTCTCCGGTTTCTGGTCAGGAAAAACCAAGAAAGAGATAAGAGAAGAGAATAGATTGGAGAGAGTAAATCGCATCATGACAAATAATGAAACTCTGCAACTGCTCTATAAATATGCACCTGAAGCAAAAAACATGATACTTAGCTCTTACGGATATGCGACTTTTACCAACATCGGGGTTAATCTTGTTTTGCTTTCGGCTGAGGGCGGAAAAGGGATGGCGCACAACAATAGAACCGGCATAAATACCTACATGAATATGGCTTCGGGCGGCTTAGGTCTTGGTCTTGGCGTTAAAGATTTCAGGGCGGTATTTTTATTTGAAGATAAAAAAACATATGATACTTTTGTAAACTCAGGTTGGGAAGCAAACGCACAAGCTGACGCTGCTGCAAAATATGAAGAGACTGGCGGAGCTATAAATGCCGCTGAGACTGTTGCACCGGGGATAAGACTCTACAAAATGACGCAAAACGGACTTGCTCTGCAAGCTACCGTTCAGGGCACAAAATATTGGAAAGACGAAGAGTTAAATAAAAACTAATTTTTCATTAAGCTAATTAATCTTACAATAATTTTATCTTAATTCGGAGGAATGTTCTATGAAAAAAATTTTAGTAAGCATAGTGGCAGTTGTGGCGTTAAGCTCATCTGCAATGGCGGGTGTAAATAGTCAAACTGGTTGTGGTCTTGGTTCTTTAATAATAAAAGATGATTCAACGGCGATAATGTTAGCGCTTCAAGCTACTACAAACGGTATATTCGGTAATCAGACTTTTGGTATTACTTCAGGAACTTTGGGTTGTAAAAAAACTCAATTCGTTATGAATGAACAAGCTCAGGAGTTTGTAGCTTCAAATATGGATCAGCTTGCAAAAGAGATTGCAATTGGTCATGGCGAGTCTGTTGATACTTTGGCAGAGCTGTTAAAAATATCTGATAAAGCAACTTTCTCAGCATCACTTCAAGAAAACTACAACAGCATCTACACTAGCCAAAACGCTACAATGGCTGATGTTTTAGATAATATCTCAACTACTTCTTTATAGTTGATGTTACACACTAAAACGGACGAGTTCGTTTTAGTGTGAGGGACTAAAGTCCCTTCCAACCCCCTGAAGCTACGGAAAAACAATGTTTTTCGAGAGCTACAAGGAAATCTCTCTGTCTTAGGAACTTTTCATTTTAAAAAAATCTCTTTTTATTCTCATTTTTTTCATTAGTTTTTTAAACGCTTCTGCCGATACATATAAACAAAAAGCAGAAGAGCTAAGTTTATCGAAGTCAAAATATTGGAATCTTCTTCTTCACATGGAAAACGGAGTCAGCCAAATAGACGATAAGAGATTCTTTTTAGCCCTCAACGGCAAAACTAATGCAAAAAATGAGCTTAATGCTACAATTGACGCTCTGCTAAATGAAACTATTTTTGACGACAACTCAACAGCATGCAGATTTCCCGCCAGAAAAGCCTGGCTACAAGAGCAGTTAAATATTACAAAATTTGCGGATGTAAATTGTACAGAGTATGATAAAGTGCTCAAAAGATTAAATCCAAAATCTGCAACCTTAGTTTTTCCATCCGCACACATCAACTCTCCTGCCTCTATGTTTGGACACACATTTTTGCGCATAAACTCTGCATATAACTCAAAGCTTCTCTCCTATGCCGTAAACTATGCCGCAGACGCAGACCCAAACAAAGAGAACGGCGCGCTTTTTGCAATTAAAGGGCTATTTGGCGGTTACTATGGAAAATACTCGCTCCTTCCATATTACGACAAGCTAAAGGAGTATAGAGACAGTGAGCAGAGGGATGTTTGGGAGTATGATTTAGATTTGAGCGAAGAAGAAGTTCTTCGGATGGTTAGACATATTTGGGAGCTCAACGAAACACACTCAAGTTACTATTTTTTTACCGAGAACTGCTCTTATAATATGCTCTGGTTTTTAGAAGCTGCAAGACCGGGTTTGGATTTGAGAAAATATTTTAACTTTCAGGTTATTCCGCTTGAAACCGTACATGCCACAAAGTCAGAAAAAATAATCAGCAGCACTTTTTACAGACCATCAAAGAGAACAATCCTCTTAAAATATGAAGAGCTGATTAATGAAGAGCATATCAGGCTGCCGATTATGCTGGCTAATTCTGCTATCGATGTAAGCGATGTTATAAACAGAGAAAAGATTGATGTTCAACAAAAAATGTATATTTTAGAAGCCTCCATAGAGTTGTTGGAGTATAACTTCAGCAAAAGTAAAATCAAAAAAGAGGAGTATTTAAAACTCTTTCACGCTATCTCAAAAGCAAGAGCGGCTTTGGGGCAAGGCAATATAATAGATATTAAAACTCCACCAAATCCGATAGAGAGCCATCAAGCAATAAAAACTTCTATCGGTGGCGGTTTTAGAGAGGGCAACTCAATAGGATTTTTAGGACTGCGCCCCGCATATCATGACCTAGAAGACAGTAATTATGGATTTTTAAGAGGCACGCAGATTGAGTTTTTAAATCTTGAACTCTCCTACTCACAAAATAAACTAGATGTTGAGAATGCAACTATCCTCTCCATTGTTTCACTTGCTCAGCGCTCTGAATTCTTTGAAAATCTCTCTTGGAGAACAAAATTTGGGTGGGACAAAGACTCTTTGGATTCTACACCAAACTTTATCGGCACTATCGGCGCAGGACTAAGCTGGGGAAATGAGCTTGGCTATCTTTACATTATGGCTGACCCGCTATTTTACCTTGATGGTGGGTTTAAATCAGCAATAGGGAGTTCTCTAGGTTTTATTTTTGATAAATTTAGCTACATGAGCACAAATTTAGAACTGACTAGAAGATGGTACGATACGGGCGATGCTCAAAATCTCATTGGAATTTCACAAAACTTTAGACTCTCACAAAATGCCGAACTGAAATTCAAATATGATTATAAAGAGAGAAGTGTATTAGACTCTCAGAGCGAGGAAAATAGTTTTAAAATTTATATAAACTGCTATTTTTAGATACTATTATTTTAACTCTATAAGGTATCCGTCAGAGATTTTTTTAAAATCATATCTATAAAGCCCATCAAGCTCAATGGCTACTCTATAGTAGCCATCATGATTCCCGATTCTAACCTCTTTAAAGATATTTTTCGGTATCTCATATATATAGCTTTTTATATCTGTCTCTTTTTTAAAGTCAATAACAATTTTATGCGGATTTACAATCAAAAAGTTTCTTATCATTTCATCGCCGGTCACTAGCTTTAGCTTTTTACCGGATGAATATAGTTTTAAAAAAGATATTGATGCAATATTTTCATACTTTGTCTCTTTTTGTACACTTTTTTTTTCTACTTCCGGCTCTATTTTTTTCTTTTGAGACACAGGAGCGGCGGTTGCTTCTACCTGAATAGCGCTATTTGGCACTTCTGAGTAGCTTTGCGATATAAAGATTGGAAGGTGCCAATCTACAGAATTTTCAACTTCTATACTTTTGCTCTCAACGGAACCATCTAAATTTTTGTACTCTATTGTAACTTTTTGAAGAACTCTGGCTTGTGTGGGAAGAGCGATTGTTGCTCTTTTAAGTGGTGTTTGTGAGCCATTATTGTTTGTAGTTATAAGAATATCTTTTTCACCCGTAGAGGGGAAAAAAGGGTTTTCTCTGGCATTTAGTGTAAAAAGTAATAAAGCAGATATAAATATAACTTTAATCAAAATTACCCCTAAATATATTTCTATGTATTATATCAAGTTTAATTACTATTTTGCAGAAATTTCTTTCAGCTCAAAATATTCTCTTTGAAGTTCTGCATTTTCATCTTTTAGTCTGCCTATCTCTTTTTGTAACTGCCCTTCATAATCTTGAAGTCCCAAATATACTTCCAAAGAGTTTGTTCCATACAAAAGAAGTCCTATATATACACCGGTTACAAGAACCAAAAAAACGAGAATAAAGAACTTTGAAAAAGATAATCCGAGATACTTTTGAGTAAAACTCTGAGTATCGTCTATCCCGTCAAAAAGTTCTTCATTATTCATATATTATTCTTATTTAAAAAGTTTTGAGCCTAAATATTCACCGTAAACCACTTCGTTTTCTATCTCTAATAGTCGATTATATTTAGCGGTTCTCTCTCCGCGAGCGGTAGAACCTGTTTTTATCTCACCGCAATTAAGCGCTACGGCAAAATCAGCTATGAAAGCATCTTCGCTCTCGCCTGAACGATGGCTCATTACGCATTTGTAGCCGTTTCTTTGAGCAAGACGAACTGTCTGCATAGTCTCACTTACGGAACCGATTTGATTTGGCTTGATTAGAATAGAGTTAGCGATTCCTTTTTGTATACCCTCATTCAATATGCTTGCATTTGTAACAAAGAGATCATCTCCGACAAGCTGAACTCTATCTCCAAGTTTCTCAGTAAGAAGTTTCCAACCGTCCCAGTCATCTTCACTGAGTCCATCTTCAATAGATACAATCGGGTATTTATTGCATAAATCTACATAGTAATCAACAAGCCCAGCAGAGGTTACTGTTCTGTTTTCACTATCAAGTTTATAACCGCCCTCTGTTACCAGCTCACTCGCTGCAACATCAAGAGCGATTGCCATCTGCTCTCCGGCTTTGTATCCGGCTGCCTCGATTGCCTGCATAATTATTTGAATAGGCTCTTCATTTGAACTTAAATCAGGTGCAAAACCGCCCTCATCTCCAAGAGCGGTATTGTGTTTTTTAGCTTTTAAAATAGCTTTTAAGTTGTGATAAACCTCGGCACTTGCTTGAAGTGAAGTTGCAAAATCATCAAAACCAACCGGCATAATCATATACTCTTGAAAATCAACAGAGTTATCAGCATGACTTCCGCCATTGATAATATTTAACATAGGCGTTGGGACAACCATAGCGTTAGCACCGCCTAAATAACGATAAAGCGGGATTCCCAAACTTTTTGCAGCAGCGCGTGCAACAGCCATAGAGACACCTAAAACTGCATTAGCACCTAGATTTCCATAGTTGTCTGTTCCATCAAGCTCTTTCATTGTAGCATCGATTACAGCTTGATTAAACGGAGAGAGACCAATAAGAGCATCTGAGATTTGACTATTTACATTCTCAACTGCCTTAAGTACGCCTTTGCCCATATATCTGCTGTCGCCGTCACGAAGCTCTAATGCCTCACGCTTGCCGGTACTGGCACCTGATGGCACGATTGCGCTCTCTCTTGTTCCATCACTCAACTCTACCGTTGCCTTTACTGTTGGATTTCCGCGAGAATCCATTACTTCAATTGCGCTTATATTATCAATAAACATTTTTTACTCACCTCTTTTTATCTGTTAAATCTCATAAAATTTATATTTATAATATCAAAAACAAGATTATAAATCTGCTTCTGCTATCTCTACCGTGTCCATAGCCATGAGATCATTCATACCCATAGCCATCTTAATTTTCTCTTCTACTTCTTTTGCCAATATCGGGTCTTCTTTAAACTTCGCCTTAACATTTTCGCGTCCTTGACCAAGCTTATTTTCCCCGTAAGAGAACCAAGCACCGCTCTTATCAATGATGTCAAGCTTAACACCGTAATCAACAAGTTCACCCTCTTTGGAGATTCCTTCGCCGAACATTATATCAAACTCAGCCTGACGAAACGGAGGAGCAACTTTATTTTTTATAACTTTTGCTTTGACACGGTTACCTATACTGTTTTCGCCCTGTTTGAGTGATGCTATTCGTCTAACATCTATGCGAACTGAAGCATAAAACTTAAGTGCATTTCCGCCTGTTGTTGTCTCCGGAGAACCATAACCCATCATACCGATTTTCATACGGATTTGATTGATAAATATAACCGTACAGTTCATCTTGTGCAAAATACCCGTCAGTTTACGGAGTGCTTTTGACATTAAACGAGCCTGTACACCGACATTTTGATCAGACATTTCGCCTTCAATCTCAGACTTTGGGGTAAGAGCTGCAACTGAATCGATAACTATCAAATCTATCGCGCCGCTGCGAGCAATAGTTTCAACAATATCCCAAGCCTGTTCGCCGTAATCCGGCTGGGAAACAAGAAGATTTGCTACATCTACACCCAGATTTTTTGCATATCCGACATCTAGAGCATGTTCAGCATCTATAAATGCACAAACTCCGCCTGCTTTTTGACACTCTGCCGTTATTTGCAGTGCTAAAGTTGTTTTACCGGAGCTCTCCGGTCCATATATCTCAACGACTCTGCCTTGTGGAACACCGCCAATACCAAGGGCTAAATCAAGTCCGATAGAGCCGGTGCTAATTGATGCTATTGGAACAATCTCTTTATCTCCAAGTCGCATTAAAGCGCCTTTACCAAATGCTTTATCAATCTGTTTCATCGCTAAGTCTAATGATTTTTGTTTGTTTGCGTCCATCTTTGGCTCACTTAATATTAAATTTAGACTTATTATATGTCACTTTTATATTTTCGCTAAATAATATGGCAAATTGTCATATTATTTTTATCATAGAAATTTTTATATAAATTAGTGGGATTTTATCCTTATTTGGTTAAAATCTAGTTTATATTTTTAATCTCTATTGCAGATGGACAGATAATTTGAAAAAAACTCTTATAGCTCACTCTCCCGATGCTGATGACATATTTATGTATTATGCTATTAAGTTTGGCTGGGTAGATATGGGTGGCGTTAAGTTTGAAAATATCGCAGAGGATATTCAAACTCTAAATGAAAAAGCGCTAAAGGGAGTTTATGAGATAGTTGCCATAAGCTTTGCTCTTTACCCGCACATCAGAGAAGATTATGCGCCTCTTCGCACTGCTGTAAGCTTTGGCAACGGTTATGGACCTAAAGTTATCAAAAAAAAAGGTGCTAAGCTAAAGCGCAATTTCAAAGTTGCTCTTAGCGGTGAACATACCACAAATGCGATGCTTTTTCGCATAGCCTACCCTGATGCGAGGGTAACTTATATGAATTTTTTAGAGATTGAAGATGCAGTTCTTGATGGAAAAGTAGATGCCGGTGTCTTAATTCACGAAAGCATTTTAACCTACAACAGTGAGCTTGAGGTTGAACGAGAGATGTGGGATATTTGGCAGGAGCTTGCCGGCAAGGAGCTTCCTCTTCCTCTTGGCGGAATGGCAATTAGCCGCTCAATTCCACTAAACAAAGCCATAGAGTATGAAGAGACTCTGACAAAAGCAGTACATGTTGCAAGAGAACATAAGCATAAACTCTCAGAGATGCTCTTAGAGAGAAATCTAGTTCGTATTGATGCGCCGACACTGGATAAATACCTTGAACTTTATGCAAATGACGACTCCATTACACTAAGTGATATTCAGTACAGTGCAATAAACAAACTTTTTGAAATTGGCTATAAACACGGTTTTTACGATTCACCCATAAAAGCTGAAGATTTTATGATACCTGCCGAGTATAAAAGCTTAAGAAACTCATAATGGAAGCAAAACTAATAGCCCTAGGAATTGAAACATTTAAAATAGCTCTTATGCTGGCGCTTCCCGGGCTTTTAACCGGTATGTTTATAGGTTTGGCAGTCAGTATCTTTCAAGCTACTACGCAAATTAACGAGATGACACTGAGCTTTATTCCTAAAATCATCGGGGTTGTTATTGTTATCATTTTAACCATGCCTTGGATGCTAAATGTTATGATAGATTATTCAACAAATATATTTAATATGATGCCAACATTTGCAGAGTAATGAAAAAACAGCGTATTAACTTCTCTAAATTTTCTTCAATCAAAATCGGGGACACCTTGGATGTTTCAATATTGGAAAATTGCAATGAAAATTATAAAGATTGCTACATTATTGGCTCATGCAATAACATTTTAATGGGCACAGAGCCTCCGCCTCTTCTTAAACTTAGTAAAAAATACAACTTCATTATTATAGAAAACAACACCCTTAAAATCGGAGCCGCTACGCCCTCAGGAAAAATTGCCTCCTTTTGTAAAAAAAATAACATTGCCAACTTTGAATTTCTCTCTCATCTTCCTGGAACACTGGGCGGACTTGTTTTTATGAATGCCGGATTAAAGGAGTTTGAGATTTTTAACACTCTTATATCCATTAATACATGCGGTGGAAATTTACAAAAAAAAGATATCAACTATGGATATAGGTTTACAGATATTAAAACTCCGATTTTAGAAGCCACTTTTGAACTTGCATATGGATTTGATAAAAATAAATTGGAGATGTTTAAAGCAATGCGTTCAAACCAGCCATCTACTCCAAGTGCCGGAAGCTGTTTTAAAAATCCTCTTGGCGATTATGCCGGCAGACTCATTGAAGCCGTTGGATTAAAAGGATTTAGAATTGGCGGAATGGAGTTTAGCTTAGAGCATGCAAACTTTTTGGTAAATGTAGAAAACGGCACTTTTGATGAGGCTCTGTATCTAATACAAGAGGCTCAAAGAAGGGTTTATGGCGAGTTTAAAATTTGGCTTGAGTGCGAAATTGCAGTTTTAGATGTGAGATATATGGGTGAGAGTTCACCGCTTAACAATCCCTACAAAAAGTAGGAATTATATTGGCAATACTCTTATTTTTTTAGATAGTTTCTCTTTTAAAGTCGATTCAATCGCATAAAGAGTTCCGGTTGCAGAACTCGCGCATCCGTTACATGCGCCTAAATATCTGATATAAACATCAATATAGTCATCACTTGATTTTACATCGATTACTTCCATATCCCCGCCATCCATAATTAAAAACTGGCGAATACTCTCATCTATCTGAGCATCAATTGCTTTAATTTGTTGAACCAAAGTCATAGATTCAAAATTTCCTTTTGAACCGGCATCAGCTGCTGCTTTCATCTTCTCTTCATCCATTTCACGACGCGTGTCTCTTAAAATATCCACTAGATAGTACTCCCTTTTTTCATGTCCGCCCGGTTTTATACAGCTTTTACAAAAACCGCCGGCTTTTGTATAATCAGTAATCTGCTCAATCGTTGTTAAGTCGTTTAGTTTAATAACCTCTTGAAGGGTTTTCAAGCTAACTCTCGCACACTCACAAACAATAATCTCATCTTCAAAACTCTCAGAATCGACACCCAAGTAAAGTCCGGCTGCTTTTTTGATAACATCGTAAGCCATAACCGAACAGTGCATTTTTTGAGGCGGAACAGCCGGAATTTCCGGACTGTCGCGAAGAGCAAACTCAACATCGATATTTGTTATCTTTACAGCCTCTTTAACTGTCTTGCCGATACAAAGCTCTGTCATAATGTCAGAACTCGCTATCGCCGTTCCGCATCCAAAACTCTTAAACTTAGAGTTTACGATTATGTCAGTTTTTGGGTCAACTTCCCAGTAAAGCCTCACTGCGTCTCCGCAGCTCTCTGCACCAAAATCGGCAACAATAAGTCTGTTTCCATGCTCTGCTGCCTCTTGTTCCGTAATCTCACCTTGATGATTTGGGTTATTCATCAGAGTTGTTACTTTATTTGAGTAGGCATCCCATAAAGAAGCGCCTAGTAAATCATTCTTTGCCATAGTGGTAATTCTCCTAATTTTTTTATATTTTTAATAAATTTCTCGCATAACCAGTTTGCCGTTCGTGGTGAGCCTGTCGAACCATAAATTAATCACCCTTCGACGAGCTCAGGGCGAACGGGATAAAGTAAATATTTAGGTTATATCAAGAAGTCTAATGATGTAGCTCACACGCTTTTGATTCCCCGCCCGGTGTCGGACCAACTTTTGCAAACGAGCTAGAAATTGCTCTTAATCTTGCAACCGCTTTTTTAAAATGTGCAATAGTATAGTCGATTTCGCTATCTGTTGTAAAGCGGCTAAGACTTAATCTAATGCCGGTATGAGCAAGCTCACTATCAGCTCCTATTGCCAACATTACGGTATTTGCCTGTAAATCTTCACTTGCACAAGCACTTCCGGTAGAAGCCCCTATCTGCCCGTTGTTCAAGTCCCAAAGCATACCTTCGCCCTCAACACCTCTAATAGAGATGAGTATCGTGTTTGGTGTGCGATTATTGCGATTTCCGACTACAAATGTATCGCTTAACTCCAAAAGCGAATCTTCCAAAGTGTCTCTTTTTGCTCTGATTGATGCCATCTTCTCTTCTATGTTTGTAGTAGCGAGTTCAATCGCTTTACCCATAGCCACAATATATGGAACATTTAGCGTGCCGGAACGACGCCCGCCCATATGTGCTCCGCCGTGTAAAAGAGGAGAGAGCGGTTGAGAATTTTTGATATAAAGAGCGCCAACGCCTTTTGGACCATGGAATTTATGCGCCGACATTGAAACAAAATCGACATGTACGGCTTGCAAATCAACAGGTATCTTTCCTATTGCCTGAACGCCGTCCGAGTGAAACAAAACACCCTTCTCTTTGCAAATTTCGCCAATCTCTTTTATAGGAAAAATCATTCCTGTCTCATTTGAAGCCCACATAACAGAAACCAGAGCGGTTTTGTCAGTTATAAAACTCTTAACCACATGCGGCTCGACAACACCCTCAGAATTTACAGGAAGGTATGTAACCTTAACACCCTCTTTTTCTAACGCTCTGCATGTTGCAAGGATAGATGGATGTTCTACTTCTGTTGTAATAATGTGATTTTTATCTCCGCTTACTATATAATCAGCAAAAATTGATTTTAAAACCCAGTTATTTGACTCCGTTGCGCATGATGTAAAAACAATATCGTCATTATCACTTGCATTCAGTGCCTTATAAACTTGGTCTATCGCCTTGCTCAACGCAGGGTGCGACTCTGTACCAAATTTATGAAGTGAGTTTGGGTTACCGTAAATCTCACTAAAAAATGGCGCCATAACCTCTACGACTAATGGATCAACCATTGTCGTAGCGTTATTATCTAAGTAAACTTTCATGTTTTACCTCATTAATTTGAGTTGTTTTTTAATTAAGACAATTTTTGTCTTCTTTTAGTTTTGATATGATAATAGGTTTGTTATTACGATATGCTTAAGCCAAACTGTATTTATGGAATATTTAAGCTATAATTTTAGATATATAACAAATTAGGAACAATTTATGTGTAATTTTAGCAAACAAAATGAAGATACAAAAGCATTTATTCATCTATTAATGAAAAAGTGTGCCGATTCAGTCGGCGGCACCAACTTTCTTCTGGGGCTTATTGAGGCAATGAAAGAAAAAAAACCAAACGCTTTGATAGTAAATACATGTAAAGTGGATTCAAAAGAGCTTAAAATATCGTGGAACAAGATAGTTTTTAAAGATAAGTTTGATGTTTTAGAAGATGTTATCCGCTCTCACAAAAGCTCAGAAGGAAAAGATTTCAACATACTTCAAAACGACAGTCTAAAGAAAAAGAAGAAAATTTTAAATATGGTAAAAACTTTAGCACCTATTGAATTTACAGTTATAGCAAAAGGCACTGAAAATCACTCAGGATTTAACTTTAAAATTTTTGAAACAATCGAGGATGATTGTGTCACAATAAATCCTGTTTTTGCAGCAATGTTTTTTTGTTCGGCAGAATATATGAAAAAAGCTCTTAGATATGAGATTTATGATTTAGCTGTTACGGAAAATTTATAACTTTATACTCTGAGGGCTTTAAATCCTCTACGCTAAAATCTCCAAAACTTACCCTGTGCAGTGCGACCACTCTGTTTCCCACTGCGCCAAACATTCTCTTGACTTGATGATATCTTCCCTCACAAATCTCTAACCTTACAAGTGTCGGATTTATTATCTCCATTTTAGCCGGCAATAGCGGCTTTTTTTCGCCGTGAAGCATCAGCTCTCCGCTTGCAAATATCTCCGTCTCATCGCCGCGAAGTGGCTGCACAAGAGTGGCTTCATATACTTTAAGTACATCGCTTTTTGGACTGGTTAGTTTATGGTTGAGCTCTCCGTCGTCCGTAAGCAGAATCGCTCCTGTTGTGTCGGCGTCCAGCCTGCCGACAGTTGATATTTTTGGATTTCTGTTTTGGTATCTCTGCGGCAAAAGAGAGTAGATAAGCACTCCGACATCATTGTGAGAGCATACTGCACCGCTTGGCTTGTTCATCAAAATCAGCAAATTCTCCGCATCAAGAGGTTCATTTTCTACTGTAATATCGTTGTGATAAGCTTTCTCTCTTACATCAAAAACCCTAACTCCGTCTATACATACCATATTTTTGCTCAAAAACTTTTTTGCTTCGCTTCTCGTGCAGTATCCGAGGCTTGATAGGTGCGCATCGACTCTTTTATAACTGTTTTGCATTTTTAATCTTTTTTTTGTTTTAATATAACATTTTTTGGATTAAAACATAAAATGATATAATCGCGAAAATAAAGAAGTAAAATCTAAGGAACTCTAATATTATGGGACAAACAATAACTGAAAAAATATTTTCTGAACATGTCGGTCATGCTGTTTATGCGGGTGAAATTATCCGCTGCGACATCGACATGGTTATCGGAAATGATATAACTACTCCTATCTCAATCAGCGCTTTTAATCTAAGCGGTGCTACAAAGCTTGCAAATCCGGACGGTTTTTCAATCGTTCTTGACCACTTTATCCCCGCAAAAGATATTGCAAGCGCAAATCAAGCTAGAATCAGTCGTGATTTTGCAAAAAAACACAACCTGAAAAACTTTTTTGACGAAAAAGATATGGGAATTGAACATGCGCTTCTTCCTGAAAAAGGGCTTGTAGTTCCGGGAGATGTTATCATCGGAGCAGATTCTCACACTTGTACGCACGGCGCACTTGGAGCATTCTCAACCGGCATGGGTTCAACTGACTTGGCATTTGCCATGGTAACTGGCGGAAACTGGTTTAAAGTCCCAGAATCTATCAAAGTCGTCCTCAGCGGAAAACCGGGCAAATATACGACCGGCAAAGATATTATCTTAGAAATTATTCGCATGATAGGCGTTGACGGTGCGCTTTACAGAACTTTAGAGTTTACGGGAAGCACAATAAAACACCTCACGATGGATGATAGATTTTCTATGTGCAACATGGCTATCGAAGCGGGAGCAAAGAGCGGAATCGTTGCTTATGATGAGACTACAAAAGAGTTCTTAAGCGATAAAAAGTTAGCAAGAGAGCCTAGAATCCACTACTCCGATGCGGATGCTTCTTATGTAGAGATTTTAGAGATAGATGTCGCTTCTCTTGACCCTGTTATTGCCTATCCGTTCCTGCCTTCTAACGGTCACAGCGTTGTTCAGGCACAAAAAGATAGAATCAAAATAGACCAGGCATTTATAGGAAGCTGTACAAACGGAAGACTTAGCGACCTTAAAGTTGCGGCAGAGATACTTAAAGGCAAAAAAGTTCATCAAGATGTTCGCCTTATTGTTACTCCCGGAACACAGATGATACTAAGAGAGGCAAATAAACTCGGCTATATCGACATAATCGTAGATGCAGGCGGGGTAGTTTCAAATCCTACTTGCGGGGCTTGTCTTGGCGGCTACATGGGTATTTTAGGCGATAACGAGGTGGCAGTCTCTACGACAAACCGTAACTTTGTCGGAAGAATGGGTTCAAGAAGCTCAAAAGTATATCTGGCTAACTCTGCGGTTGCGGCAATCTCCGCTGTTGAGGGCTATATTACAGATCCTAGATAAATCTAAAAAGATATTAATATTTGAAAATGAATTCTTTTTAAGAAAAAATAGGTAACATTCCAAAAAAGTTTAAAGGAAAAACATGAAAAAACTACTACTTATTCCGGCTCTTTTAGCTGGAAGTATGGCTATTGCGCAAGATTATAAATATGAGGTTACACCGGTTGTAGGTCATAACATTGCCGAGGGAAATCTAGATTTAGAGAATCAGACTTTAGTTGGAGCAGAGTTCCAATACAACGGATGTAATGCTCTTTTAAAACCGGAACTTAGCGTTTTATACACAGATGCTGATTATAAAAATTCTGCGATTAGCACTGATATATACCGTATCGCACTTAATGGCGTTCATGAGTATGATGCTATCGGTATGTTTACTCCATTATCAAAAATAGGTGTCGGTTACGAAACAATCGACAAGCACTTAGCACAGAACAAAGACAGTGTTTTTGTTGATGCAGGTGTTGGAGCAAAAATTCCATTTACCGACGCTATAGCTTTAAAACTTGAAGCTGTTTACATGTTAAAAAACAACGACAACAGATGGGACAGCAACTTAGCTCTTTTAGCCGGTGTAAACTTTGCGTTTGGACCTAAGGCTCAAGCAGCAGCTCCGGCAATTGTTCCTGTTCCTACACCGGCACCTGAGCCAAAACCTGAACCAAAGCCAGAACCTGCACCTGCTCCAAAACCGGCACCTGTAGCGGCACCAGTAGATGGAGATAATGACAAAGACGGTGTTTTAAACTCTGTTGACAAATGCCCGACTACTCCTGCCGGACACAAAGTTGATAGCGATGGTTGTTCAGTTCTTGTAAATCTACATGTAAATTTTGACACTGCATCTTACAAAGTTGGTGATGCATACAAGTCAAAAGTAAAAGAGTTTGCAGACTTCTTAAAAGAGATGCCTAACTATGATGCAAAAATCGTAGGTCATACAGATAGCGTTGGAAGTGATAAGAGCAACCAAACTCTATCTGAAAACAGAGCAAATGCAGTTAAAAACCTCATCATTAAAGAGGGTGTTGATGCAAATAGAGTAACTTCTAAAGGTATGGGTGAAAAAGCTCCGACTACTACAAACGCTACAAAAGAAGGCAAAGCAGAAAATAGAAGAATTGAAGCTGAGCTTATCAAAAAGTAATGTTTGATATACCTTGCGTCATCTTTGCGGGTGGCAAATCAAGCCGAATGGGGGAGGATAAATCTCTTCTCCCTTTTGGCACTTTCAATACACTTGCCGAGTTCCAACTCTCCCGCCTAAGCAAAATATTCAAAACAGTATATATCTCATGCAAAGAAAAATCAAAATTCAACTTTCAAGCCGATTTTATAGAAGATATAAAAACCGATTTAACTTATGCACCGACTGCAGGTTTTATTGCAATTTTTGAACATTTGACTAGCGAAAGTTTTTTTGCAATCAGCGTTGATTCGCCATTTATCGGTGAAAATGAGATAGAGAAGATAGTTCTTGCAGACAATGCAGATGCAGATGCGACAATAGCCAAAACACCAAACGCCATTCAGCCGATGTGCGGAATTTACCACCGCTCAACCAGTGAAAAATTTTCCTACATGTCAAAAGAAAACAGCCACAAACTAGGCTTTTTACTTAAATCATCAAACACTGTTTTTGTAGAGTTTGAAGATGAAAAACCGTTTCTAAACCTCAACCACCCTCACGAATATCAAGAAGCGCTGCAACTTTTAAAACCAATTTTGAAGTAATAACACCTAAATTTTTTGCAGATTTCTCTCTTTGGATTTATGCCACTTTTATATCTATTTTTTTACCAAAAGTATTTGCTACTTTTTGCAAAAAATCTATGCCAACATTTACAGTACCATTTTCTATCCTGCTAATTACCGCTTGAGTCGTTCCTAGTTTTTTAGCAAGTTCAGCTTGCGAAAGTTTGTATTGAATTCTGATTCCAACCAATATATCTATGATTTTATATCGTAATTCTTTATTGTCATACACTGCTTCAAACTCTTTATCTTGTAAAGATTCTTTTAAATGTGTTCTAAAATCATCCATTTTGTACCTCTTTCATTCTTTTTAATGCTACTTCTATCTCTTTCCGTGGGGTTGTCTGGGTTTTCTTTTGAAACCCATGAAGCATCACAAAAGTTTTTTCTTTGTACGCAAAATACAAAACTCTATAAATACCGGATTTGTCTTTTGCTCTTACTTCATAAAGCTTATTCTCAATCGGTCTTACAAATGGCAAACCAAGTTCAACACCATATGTTGAAAGCATCTCAAAAATCTTAAATATTTCAGCTTTTGGCTCATGACCCACTGTCTCCAGCCACTCTTTGACTGGTGATTTATTATTTTGATTATGATAATAATTGATTTTCCATTTCATGACAAAATTATATCTTATTGGATATAAATTTAAACTTGATTTATTAAAAATAACTCACCTTTTCGTTTGTAGCGAACCGTTCGTGGTTCGACAAGCTCAGGGCTCAGGTTGTCTTTTACTATTACTTCATAAAAACTGACGGCTTCTGCGCTTCGCTTGAGAATTTTAAAGAAGAAAATTTAATTTTATTTAGACAATCACCTGATGCATGCATGAAATCAAAAAATTCTTCATTTTTACAGCCAAGATTATCTGGAAAAAATGATCCATATATTTTTATTTTATAATCATTAGAAATTTGATGTGCTAATTTTTCTATTTCATGAATATGCTCCACCGGTTTCGTTAGCCCAGCCTTAAATACATTTGGATGATATGGAGTCAAAATAAAATTTACTTCAATCTCTTTTGATTGATATAAATCAAGCATACTTGTAAATAACTCAACTGCATCTTTATCATATATTTTCCCATCAATTTTATAATCACCGCCTCCAGCTTTAATATTTTGTATTTCCTCTTTATATTTTACAATTGTTTTTGAATCATATAAATAGCTACCATCAACAAGATTGATTGCTTCAATATAACCATCAACATATTGAAAATCAGTTTTTGGATATTTGATTTTAGATATTTTAAAGGCTGTTTTTAATTCTTTTAAACTATTTATAAAATATTCCAAATTAAAAATATTTTTTATTAAAGATGCTTTATAGTCAAAATAATTTAGTTTTTTCGTTTTATCGTTTAATATATTAACTAAATTATCATAGTGAAATTGATTGATTTGGTACCGCTTGTCCATTCCGAATTTCAATGTCCAAGGAGCAATATCAATGAACACTTTTTTAGGTTTTGAATCATTCTCAAATATAATATCAGTGAATACTATTAAATCCTCTAAGCTTGCTCCACTTACACCTAAATTTAATAATTTTGGACAAACTTGTTGAATGTTTCCAGTATGTCGCACTTGAGAAATTTGTATAATATGGCTGGAACCTAAAATTACACAATCAAAATTACCTGCATATTTTGCCATTGCAGATTTAACAACTCTTTCATTCCATCCAGTTGCTATTAGCCCTTTTTCAGATGTAAATAATTTTTTTGCATATTCATCCACATTATTATTGAAATTTTTTTTAAGGTATATATAGCCTGGGTCAACAACAAAATTAACAGCCCCAGCAAATCCAACCCCTAAAACCGAAAAAATCAGAAATATTTTAATCCACTTTTTGCTATTCATCATTGCCCCTAGAAGTTAAAATATAAAAATTCAGATACTTTGTTAAGTGATAAAACACCACCGATAAAAGCTATTCCAGCGAATAGTGCTGTTTTATAGCTTAGCTTGAAACTTTTTAGTTTTTGATTTGAGTTTCCGAAAAACAAGATGAGGATAAATCCAAGTAGCAATAAAGGTAGTAAAAATTTACCACCATCACTATCAACATTTGCTACCCAACCACCAAATGTAATTCCATAATCTTGTAAAAATGATAATTTAGATGATAAAGAATTTGCTAAAACAACATTATCAAAACTAAACATGGATGATATTACCCTAACCGCATCCTCCCACTCCTTGGCTCTAAAAAACACCCATGCGATGTTCACAAAATTAAAAGTAATAAACCATGCTATAACTTTTGGCATGTGTAAACCAAATCTGCTCCAGAATTTATGCACAACCAAAGCCACTCCATGTAAAAATCCCCAAAACACAAATGTCCATCCAGCTCCATGCCAGATGCCTCCTATTATAAAGGTTGCTAGAAGATTGTTGTAGGTTGCGAAACTGCTTCCTCTGTTTCCGCCTAGTGAAATATAAACATAATCTCTCAAAAAACGAGAAAGTGTAATGTGCCATCGTCTCCAAAAATCTTGAATATTAAGAGCTTTATATGGAGAATTGAAATTTATAGGTAGTCTTATGTTAAAGAGAAGTGCCACACCGATTGCCATATCCGTATAACCGCTAAAATCAAAATAGAGTTGAAATGTAAAAGAGAGACTTGTCGCCCATGCTTCAAATAAGTTGAGCGTTGTCGCCGTGTCAAACCCTGCGTTTGTCCATACTGCAAAGGTATCTGCAATAACTACTTTTTTAAATAAGCCGATAGAAAAGAGAAAAAGTCCCATCGCAACATTGCGGTAATTTTTTACCATGTTCCATTTACTCGCAAACTGAGGCATCATCTCACTATGGTGTAAAATTGGTCCAGCTAAAAGATGCGGAAAAAATGTCACAAACAAGCCGTAGTTTAAAAAGTCATATTCTGCAGTTTCACCTTTGTAACTATCTACTAAATAGGCTATTTGTGTAAATGTGAAAAAACTAATTCCTAGAGGAAGAACAAGATGTAAAAGCCCAACATTGCTACTTAGAGCTAAATTGAGATTTTGTATAAAAAAGTCACTGTATTTGAAATAGCCTAGCAAAGCAAAATTTGCAACTACTCCAAACCAAAGAAGCGTTTTTTTGCTCACTCTTACTTTTTTAAAATTTTCATTGAGAGAGTTTCCAACCGCATAGTTAAAAAGTATAGATAAGAGAATGAGGGGCAGATAGGCAATATTCCACCAACTATAAAAAAATAGAGATGCAAAAACTAAAAAACCCTTCGCTGCAGTTGCAAGCCTCTTATGTAAAAGATAGAAGTAGATAAAAAAGGTAAAAGGAAGAAAAAGAAAGATGAATTCGTAGGAGTTGAAGAGCAAAAATACGCCTTTTGTACTTTAAGTACAGAATTGTATTATTTATTAGCTATCTATTTGCTTTATTGTACAATGGATATTGTTACATTTTGTACTATTTTCGTAAAAAGATAGGTAGTGTACAATTATGGAAGTGTATGAAAAGATAAATTTGTATTTAAAAGACAAAAAAATGTCAAAAAAAGAATTTGCTGAGAGATTAATACAATTGGAAGTTAAGCTTAAAAATACAGGTTCAGTTCCATCTGAAAATACAATCTACGCTTACCTAAATGGCAGAATAGGCATAAAAATCGAACTTATTCCCTATATAGCAGAAGTGTTAAACATTCCTGAACAACTGCTTTTTGATGACAGTGCGAGAGCTAGAAAAATATTTTTAAAGTACCTTGCAGAGTCTATAACAAGCGAAGAAAAAGAGTTTTTAAAAGCAAAGGTTTGTGAAGACAAAATTACCTCAAGCGTACCAAAAGATAGATTTTACGCAATCCAAGATTTGCTTATTTATGCACCGGATGTATTTTTAAATGAGCTGGAGCGTACCCTCAAAGAGTATAAAGATTTGACCCTGAAGTTTAGAAAGTAGTAGCTTTTATCCATTATTTCTTTGGCACATTTAAGAGAAGAGTTATTTATCAACTATTTGATATAATCTTTACTTAACAATTTTATAATAAAATGAGAAGATATGAATTTAACCCATTTAGATGAAAAAGACAGACCGAAGATGGTAGATGTCAGTGATAAAAACTCCACAACTAGAGTTGCCGTTGCAAGCGGTATAATCGAGATGAGTCAAGACGCTTACGATGCCATAGTTACGCAAAAAACAAAAAAGGGTCCCGTACTTCAAACTGCCGTAATTGCTGCAATCATGGGAACAAAAAAGACGAGCGAACTTATACCGATGTGCCACCCGCTAAATTTGAGCGGGATTAACTGCGATGTCGAGGAGCTCTCAGAACTTCCAGGATTTAAACTGACAGTTACGGCAAAACTTACCGGTCAAACAGGCGTTGAGATGGAAGCACTGACGGGAACAAGCATCGGGCTTCTAACGATTTACGATATGGTAAAGGCGATAGATAAAAGTATGATTATCCGCAATGTTCAGCTGGAAAAAAAAGCAGGAGGCAAAAGTGGAGATTATCAACGCTAGAGAAGAGAAGCTGGAGCTTGTCTATCCATGCTCTTGGTCATACAAGCTGATTGCCAGTGAAGTTGAGGCGCTAAAGCAGGCTATTCGAGATGTTATCTACGAGAGAGAGCATAAGCTTGCTCACTCAAACAGCTCCAAAGGCGGTAAGTATATAAGCATGAATCTTGATATACTTGTACATAATGAAGATGACAGAAATTTCATCTATGAGGCGCTAAAGGCTCATCAACATATAAAAATGGTACTTTAAAAGGAGTTTACAATGAGTTTACAAGAGCTGCAAAATATTGAATTTGGTAAATTAAATCTTCATGAGATGAAGGATGTAACTGCGGATATAATAGGAAACAGAACAAAAAAACTACGGGATGAGCTTGAAGAGATTCTTCTGCAAAAAGAGCTTCTAGAGAAGAGTTTGGAGAAGAAATCGCATGAGCTTCAAGAGATAAAATATGCGATTTTTAATGATATAGAGTCTCTAATAGATAAAGATGATGTTCAAACGCTCTCAAAACTTCATCAAGTAAAACTTCAATCAATAGACCTTTTTGACCTGCTTGGAGAAACCGTTGAGGGTGCAATCATCACAGCCTTGGAAAAATCAAAAGACAGCGAAGCAAAAGAGACTATTCAAGAGGTTATAAAAGAGCTGACTTATCAAACCATCAAAGAGGGAACTCTAAACACCATAAGAGTTAGAAAAATCCTCTCGACAATTCTGCACTCAAGCATAGATATAGCAGAAGCTACTCCCAACATATCCGAAGAGATTTTAGAAGCTACGCTCAAAGGAATGAGAGCCGGACTTCTTCAATCAATTGATAGATTTAAAAAGAGATTGGCTTATATGCCGCTGGAGGCAAAGCATATTCTTATTGAGGATTATGACACCATCATGGAAGATTTGAACCAGACAGATACTCTGTTTTTGCAAGTTGTTCAAACTCAAGCAAACGAGAGCAATCCGGCTATAAGAAAAATTTTGGTAGAACTTAACAAAAAAATGCATTATGATCTTGAGGAGTTAATCTACATCTCAAAAGAGACTGCACAGGTTATGAAAGAGAGATTTTCCGAACTGGCAAAAACAGCAGTCAAAAAAGCAGATACAGCTCTTAAATCTGAAACAGCAAAAGAGGCAAAAAGAATGGGGATTCAGGCTTGGGGAGTTGCCAAAACAGCACTCAACGGCGCTATAAAATCTGCTAAAAATGCTCTTGAGCAAAAAGATAAATAGTAGTTGTAAAACTACTATTATTTATAATATTTAACTACTCTTTGCATTTGCGAGCCCATATTTAAAAGTAACATGTCGGCTATAACCAAAGCTGCCATTGCCTCGCAAACTATGGTTCCTCTTATGGCAACGCAAGGGTCGTGTCGTCCTTTTAATGAGAAGTTAACCTCCTCATTTTTAGAGGTAACGGTTTTTTGCTCTTTGAAGATAGAGGGGGTGGGTTTAAAGTAGACATTCATTACAATATCCTCGCCGTTGCTTATTCCGCCTAGAATCCCGCCGGAGTGATTTGTAACAAATCCGTCAGCTCTTATCTCGTCATTATTTTGTGAGCCCTTTAGCGACGCACTTAAAACTCCATCACCAATCTCAACGGCTTTAACGGCATTTATGCCCATCATGGCATCTGCTAAAATCGCATCCATTTTATAATAAAGCGGCTGCCCTAAGCCTTTTGGAGCACCTTTAATAAGAACTCTGGATACCCCGCCAACGGAGTCATGCTCGTTTTTAGCTCTTAGTATTGCCTCTTTTTGCTCCTCTTCTTTAGAAGCATCAAGCGCATATATTATGCTTTTTTTTGCCGCCTCGTAATCATAACTGAGCGATTTAATACCATCAACCTCGCAGATACCGCTTAAGACTTCAATATCCAGCTCTTTTAACATCAATTTTGCAATTGCTCCCGCCGCAACTCTTGCCGCAGTCTCTCTTGCAGAGCTTCGTCCGCCTCCGCGGTAATCCCTTATGCCGTATTTGTAAAAGTAGGTAAAATCAGCATGTCCGGGGCGAAATACATCTTTTATATTTGAGTAATCATTGGATTTTTGGTCTGTGTTGTAGATAACCATCGCAATCGGTGTTCCCGTACTTTTTCCTTCAAAAACACCGCTTAAAATCTCAACTTTGTCTTCCTCTTTTCTTTGAGTTTCAAACTCGCTTTTACCGGGTTTTCTGCGGTCAAGCTCTTTTTGAATAAACTCTTCATCTATATCAAGTCCGGCAGGAACTCCATCAAGCAAGCACCCAATCGCTTTGCCGTGAGACTCTCCAAAAGTACTAAATTTTAATTTTTGACCAAAACTATTCACACTATTTCCTTCTTTAACAACATAAGCGCCATCTCCGCCGCCTCTTGTTGAGCAATTTTTTTACTTTTTCCCATAGCCCTTGCATACTCTTTGTTCTCTATAATAACCGCTACTTCAAACTCTTTTTGATGGTCAGGTCCACGGCTTGCAACTACTCTGTACTCAGGAGTCTCTCCGAATCTTGCCTGTGTCAGCTCCTGAAGGGAAGTTTTAAAATCCCTAAATAACGAATCAAGCGATATCTCTTTATGATTTTTTTCTATCAAATCAATAGCTATCTTCTTTACAACATCCAGTCCCGATTCAAGATAAATTGCTCCGATTATCGCCTCAAAAGCGTTTGAGAGAAGGGACGCTTTCTCTCTTCCTCCGTTGTTCTCCTCGGCATTTGATAGCTGTATATACTCTCCAAGGTTTATAGAGCGAGCCAGTTTTTCGAACCCGTTCTCGTTTACCAAAGAGGCTCTTATTTTTGAAAGTTTTCCCTCATCGGAGCCAGGGAATTTGAAAAACAGGTACTCTCCGACAATCAAATCCAAAACAGCATCACCTAAAAATTCAAGTCGCTCATTATCGTAGGGCTGCTTGTGACTTTTGTGTGTCAGCGCTTCGATAAGGAGCTTCTCATTTTTAAACTTATATCCTAAAGTTTTCTCTAATACTTCTATATTTTTACTCATCACAACGCCTCTTTCATTTTTTGGGCTTCTTCTTTTGCCAAAATATCGCATCTCTCATTTTCGGTGTGTCCATTATGCCCTCTAACCCATATAGCATTTATCTTATGCCCTTTTGAAACTCCTAAATAGTCCATCCATAAATCCGGATTTTTTACTTTTTTAAAATCTCTTTTTATCCAACCGATAAGCCACTCATTTATCCCTTTAACCACATATGAAGAGTCTGAGATGATTTCCACTCTGCACGGCTCCTTTAAAGCTCTCAAACCCTCTATAACAGCCAAAAGCTCCATTCTGTTGTTTGTAGTATGGAGCTCTCCGCCGCAAACTTCTCTCTCTTTATCTCCAAATCTAAGGATTGCCGCATATCCCCCCGGACCGGGATTTCCCAAAGCGCTGCCGTCACTGAAAAGAGTTATTTTCTTCACTAAAATCCTTGTGATAATCTTTAACAAGAGAGAGTTCTGCTCTGGATGTATCTATGGCATGGCAACTGCTGCATCGATGAAAAGCAAACGGAAAAACTACTTTGCAGTTATTGCATATATACTCAAAACCAAGCGTTGCATTAACATTTGAGTCAAGATTCATAAGCACATCAAGCTCAAAAACAGAACTTCTTACAGCCTCTTTAATGTAACCTTTAGCGGTGTAAAGTTCCCTTAAATAGCCATTTTGCATTATTATATCAAAATTCAAATCCTTTTTATCGCAATTCCACAATACATCAATCAGCAGCTCCGCTTTGGATGTATCAAAATTTTCCCACGCAACTTTTGGATTGACTCGAAATATATACTCAAAGATAAGATAGGTCAACTGCTTTGAGCTCTTATATATCTTGAGCAGCTCATAAACCTTAGCCTCCGGAGAGATCTCCGGATTATTTAAAACAAGAAGGGCGTTTAGATATGCACTCTCAAGCGTAATATCTTTTTTAAGCTCACCAAGAGGTTCTAGTACTTCAATAGCTTGTTTATAGTCTTTCATCTGCTCATATACCAAAAGCAGATAGTTTAGCGCTTGCGGTGTTCGTGGATTGCCATTTAGTATCTCTAGAAAAATCTGTCTTGCACGCTCAAGAAAACCAGCCTTAAAGTAAGTTTTGCCAAGCAAAAAGAGAGTATCCCTGTAATTTGCTTTATCCCCTACTTTTAAAAGCTCCCTATATATCTCGATGCCTTTTTCATAATTGCCGTTTTTTGTATATGCGTTGGCGAGCAGAAGCCAAGATTTTTCGGAGAGTTCCCCCTTTGTAATCAACACCTTCAACTCATTTTGAGACGGCAGAGAGTGAAACTGTTTTAGAAATTTATCGAGGTGTTTATAATCCTCTTTTTTTTTAAATCTTGCAAACCAGTATGAAAAAAATGTTATCACAAATATGAGAACAAAAAATATAATAATCCCAAAAAGCGGGTCGTCAAACTCTAAAAACAATGTATTCATTATTCGTACACCACCACACCATAATCATTTTTTAGATTATAAAATGTACAATCCGGACTTATCTCCAAATCTCTAATCTTTCCAAGCTGGATAATTGAATTTTTGTTTACTTTTATGCCAAACTCCGTAAAGAATTTTTTGATATTTACAAATTTTACATCCTCTACAAATTTATACTCAAACTCTTTATAGAGCTTCATCTTATCGTATGAGAATATATGCTCGTTTACATGCAGTTTATCAGAAGCGAACTTTATAGGCAGATGCCCAGAGAGGTCTGTAAGTATCTTTTCAACATGCGCATGCTTTTGCGGAAGGGTATTTTTTTGTATAAAAAGATATTTGTTGTTGAGCTTTAAACTAGGAGTATCCATCCAGTACTTATAAGTAGGATTTGATACGCCCAGCTTTGATGAAACTTCTCTCCAGAGCCAATAAGAGTTAAGCGTATTTGGCAAATATGACATCTTACTGGCTCCGTTTCTATAATTTCTCTATTATATAATTTTTTAGTTAAAAGTTACAATATGTCAAAACAGTGCCACAACCCATTTTGTTATAAAATAACCGCCGACCATAAGCCATGCAAACATCAAACCAGCACTATAAATCGGTGCCAAACCAAGACCTTTAAACTTCGAAAACACGGTACCAATTCCAAGTGCCGTCATTGCCATTGTCAGTAAAAAAGTATCTATTTGGTTTATAACATCTACAATATTTTGAGGAACAATCCCCAGTGAATTAAATCCGGCCATACCTATGAAATAGACTGCAAACCAAGGGATAACAAGCTTAACACCGCCGGCTTCGCCTCCGCTTCTCTTTGCACTGTATGAGAGGTAAATTCCTAAAATAATAAGCATCGGCGCAATCATAATAACTCTCGTCATCTTTACGATTACAGCCGAGTTAGCCATCTCTGCACTTGCATTTGGCACAGAAGCAGGAACCGCTACAACTTGAGCCACTTCATGAATAGTTCCACCTACATAGATGCCAAACTCTTTTGCACTCATATCAAAAACACCCATATTGTAGAGTGCCGGATATAAAAACATCGCTATCGTTCCAAAGAGAACAACCATCGAAACCGCAATTGCCGCCTTATGCTCCTCTGCTCTCAAAACAGGTTCAGTTGCCAAAACAGCTGCCGCGCCACAAACGGAAGCTCCCGCAGCACTAAGCATTGAGGTGTCTCTATCCATCTTAAAGAGCTTCTGCCCCGCCCAAGTTCCCAACACAAAAGTAGTTGAGAGCATGATTAAAGAGACCATAAAACCCTCTACTCCTACCTCGGCAATCTGCTGAAAAGTTATGCGAAATCCGTAAAAAACTATAGCAAATCGTAAAATCTTTTTACCGCTGAATGTTATTCCGCTGCTCCACTCTTTTGGAGTGTTGTTATGAAGCGTATTTGCGTAAAAAATACCGATGACTATACCGATAACAAGGGGTGAAATTCCAAGAGCGCGTACAAACTCTATATCTGAAATCATAGTCGCGGCTGCTGCAAAAATAGCTACGAAAAGAACTCCGTTGATAGTGCCTTTTCTGTTTTTTGGTGAAAACGCCATTTAATTCCTTTTATTTAAAAAGCAAATTATATCAAAAAAGTATCACAATATTTATTTTACCTCTATCTCAAGCGCCGTTTTTACCCACTTCTCATCTGCATCATCCATCTCTTTTACTTCATGCAAAGTGACCCTTGAACTATCTATATTTTTTGTTTGAACAAGATACTCCCCAATAACTCTAGCCCTTTTATTTGCCAGCTCTCTCAGCTCATCAGGTGAGACGCTCTGGGCATCCGTACAAATTGCCAACAGCCCCTTTTGGTACTCAGCTGTAAACACCTCTTTTTTATACTTTTTCTCAAGCTCCTCTTTGAGGGCTTTTGGTCTGTCTTTGCCGACAAATTCGCTGCAAATATTTTCAAGTATTTTAATCGTTACAATATTTTTGTTATCGCTTTTTTTCAATATCTCTTGAGTCACTTTTTTTGCCTGAATCGCTTTTTTATCTTTTTGGCTATCAAAACCGCCGATAACTCCAAGAGAGAGTTTAGGTTTTTTAAGCATGATTTGCGCAACATTGTCAAGCTTTTCTCTCTCTGGCGGCAGAAGCAAAAACTCAGAAGGCTCAAACTCCGCAAACTTTAAATCTTCACCGCTAATTCCCAAAGCTTCGCCCAAAAATCTAAACGGCGATGTAACGGCTTTTACAATAAGATTGACAAATGTCTTAAGCACCATTGCCCCATATTTAAAGTCAGGCTGATTAAGATTTCCCTCAACAGGCATATTTATATCTATAACACCCTCACTATCTTCAAGAAGCGCTATGGCAAAACCAAGCGGCAGTTTTGTTATATTTTCATCCTCTATTTCATCTCCAAGTTCAATGTTTTTTATAATAAGGCTGTTTTTGCCCAACATCTCGGAGTTGTGAATTTTATACCCTAAATCAAGAAAAAGCTTTCCTTTGTCAATCTTATATCCGGCAAATTGGGCACTGTACCCGCTAAAAGAGTCAAGGCTTAGATTTCTAAAGTTAAAATTTATATCCGTAAATGATTTGAAATCAGATGTCTCAATACTTCCTTGCAATTTTGTAGAGCCGTACTCATCAACCGCCCCGTCAACATCAACATAACTTACCTCGCCTTTGTTGTTGGAGATTGCATAAACATTCCCGTTTAAATCATGTATATGTGTCTTAAAATCTATCGGCAGAGAGTAGTCGGCAAAATTTGCACTGCCGTTTGAGACTTTGAGATTTAGCAGTTTGAATGTAAATTTCTCTTCATCCGCTTTTTTGGATTCGCTGCTCTTTTTTACCTCTTTTTTATCTTCGGGCTTTTTTTCTCTCATAAGTTTTGCAAGATTCATACTTTTGTCTTTGTCTATTTGCGCATCCAGATAAAATGAGTCAAGGAGAATTTCATTAATGTATAAAGAGTTGGGAGTTGTTTTATAATTAAATGATTTTAAATTGGCTTTTAAAAATGAGGCTATCGTGCTATTGTCTCTGCTGTCATGCAAGAAAAAATTATTGACCACTAAACTTCCGTTAACGGTTGCATAAGGCTTTTCATCTTTTTGCTTATAGGTAGTTTTACCCTTTAAGCCGAGGTATCCATCGCTGACTTTTAAAAATGCCACTTCCACAATGTATGGAGTAAGCTCTTTTAGTGAGATTTTATCTAACTCAATTGCCCCTTTTTGCTCCAGAGGAGTATGTTTTATATCTCCGCTGGACTTAACCTCTCCTTTAGAGTTTACCCTTAGCGAAAGCGTGTAGTTAAGCCAGCTGTTCTCCCTTGAGTCTATATTTTTAAGCGCTAAATTTATCTTATCTATAACTGTTTTTGTACCCTTCCCTACACTTTTGTCATCAAAATTTACCCTTGCAGAATTTAAATCAAAAGAGTTTAATTTTACAAGGTAAGGTTTCTTTTGTGTCTCATTTACATCGTTTGAACTGCTTTTTTTGGTAACATTGTTCTCTTTTGCCTCTACCAAACCATTAAAATTATAGGTACTATTTTTCTCCTTTTGAATATCAAAAGCCAAATCGTTAAGAGCCACTCTTTCTACCGTTATATCTTTTGTTTTAGTGCTTAGATTTATACCTCTTACATCAAAACTTCTAAAATCTGCCAACTTTTCACTGTTATCTTTTCTCTCTAAAACAAAATTATCAATAGTTAAATTTGCACCGCTAACCAATGCATTTATCACCGAATTTTCATCTTTAAGAGTAAGATTTGCGTCAAAGCTCCCAAGAGCATTTTTAAGTGCGATGTTATATGTTTTTAGCTCTTTTGCAGCGATTTGGTCTATGTAGGGCTGATAGTGGACAATGTCTAAATCACTGCATTTTAGATATGAATTTACCTCTAAACTCTTATGTTTAACGCTTCCTTGTGAACTGCATGACGCTTTGTCATTTAGGAGCAAATCCATCTTGTATGTAAGCGGTTTTTCGCCTAAAAGAGTTAAATTTTTAAAATACACATTTAACTCGTTAAGTTTAGTTTTTACGGCAGGCGAAACACTGTTGTCTTCTACATCAAGAGCAAATTTTTTAAAAGCAGCACTATCTACGGTAACACTCCAAGGGGCGGATTTGCTATCTGCTTTTTTTACTGCTTTTTCATCCTCCAAGCCCTCTTGCTCGTTTTTTAGATAGCCGACCCAATCTATCTCCCCGTTAATATCTCTTTTTATTTTGGCATTTAAAGAGTTGAATGAAATATTTTTTACATGTACATTTTGCGCCATCGGTTTTATGGTTATATCGGTTGCGCTAAAAGATTTTAGATTTAAGATATCGTTATGCTTCTTTTTTGGCTTAACTCTTAAATTATCTAAGGTTAGATACATATTTTCTATAATTGTTGAGTTTAAATCATCTACATTAAGATGGTAATCCGCGCCAAATGAAACCTTTCCGTCTGCAACCTCTATGCCCAACCTATCTTGCATATATTTCCACTGCGTATAGAGCTTGCTTGCTTCAAACTTGAGGCTTCCCTCCACGACAAGCGGTTTAAAACCTACAACCCTGCTTCTAAAATCAACAAAGCCTCCATCACCCAAGGCAGAGTTAAATCTAAGAGTTGCATCGCTGGAATTAAAATCATTTGTATCGATATTAGTTAGTTTAAAATTTATCTCATCTATTTCAAATTCAAATTTTGTCGGATTTGTAAAGTCCTGATAATCAACCACTCCTCCGTCTACGCTTATGGCATCGACAACGACTCTAGGCAGTTTGAAATCTTCCTGCGCATCATCTTTTTCATTATCACCGCTCTCTTTAAGAAGCTTGCTAAAGTTGAATGTTCTATCTTTAAAGTAAACTACAAAAAATTTAGGCTTATCGATTGATATACTTTTTACATGTAGGGCTGATTTCATCAGTGAATGCGGCTCCAAATCTATCTTTAGGGAGTCAAATGAGACCAGCTCTTTATTGTTCAAATCCCTAAGTTCTGCACCGTTTATTTCGAGCTTGAAAAAGAATGGATTAAAGTAGATACTCTCAATTGATAGATTTGCATCTGTTTTGTTTGAAACTATATTTACAATTTGTGATTTTAATACGATTGGCAGAATTACAAAGCCAATAAATGCGTAGAGAGCTATTAATGAGAGTAATATTTTTTTAAACATCGACAGACCTTTAAACGAAACTTTTAAAGTCTATCGAATTATATTTTAAATAGAGATTATTTTATATTTTTGATTACATCGGCTCTTGGATATGTAAAAGTAGACTCTCTAAAAACTACTTAGCAGTTACAAAACCTCACGAGCCCATCAAATAATATTAATAATTCACAATATCTGATTATACACTCTTTAAAAACTGCTACTATAAAAAATGATTTTTTTATGTGTTTAAATAATATTTGGTTTAAAAAAAGTGCAGCTTAGATGAATCTACAAGCAAAAAAAATAAATAAAATAAAACTAAAAGGAGTTTGAAAATATGAAGTATTTACTAAGTTTGATGCTAAGCGCATTAACACTTTTCGGTTCTGATGCAGACGGTGAAAAATACCAAAAGGTACCATTAACTGTACCAGTGGATTTTTCAAAGAAAGGGACAGTTTATGAGACTGACTTTCAAGCACCTTGGAATATTTGGGGGCCGTTGGTGGGATTTTATATATTTGCTGGTATTGACTGGGATACTTCAAGTAGCGAAGAATATAAGATTAATGGTTATATTTTTCGCGGTCATCCACAAAAGATCACTCCCTATTTTAAGGTAAAAATCACTCTTACCCCGCTTGGCTGGGCGAGTAATGATGTGACTGTTTGGACGCGTCTGATACCTAATACTGATTTTGTTTCTGAAGACTCCAAAAAAGAGTTTAAAGATGGAGAAAAAATAGAGCTTGTAGTATCAGCACCTCTTTATGGTGGTGGATACGGTAAAACTCTCATGATAGCCGACCTGCAAAGGCTGAGAAACTATCATGTAAGGGTAGAGAGTCTAGAGGATGTGGAACTACCAAAAGGTGTATCTATAAATTTTCATATAAATAGATACGACACAAAACATTAAATAAAACACAAAGGATAAAACAATGGCAACAACATATTATTTACAAGTTCATATAGAATCGGCTGGGACAGAATATACAGGTCATGGTATCGACAATTATGACAAAGATACTTATCTTGGTGAGTCAGCTTACTCTTCCAAAGAGGTAGCACTATCACAAGAGTAATTTGGTACATTGCAAAAGTTTGGAGCGGGAATCTAGCAATGTACCAAGACGGTTTATCTCTTATGTTGTCTTATGAAAATTCAGACGGTATTGCTATTGACTCGATTAGCAGTGTTAAAGCGAATCAAGATCTTATGACCATCATCGCGGGAGCGTGGCATTCGTAATTTTTTTACGAAAATATGCCGAATTTAACTCCTAATAGATTATTTTATATTTTTGATTACATCGGCTCTTGGATATGTAAAAGTAGACTCTCTAAAAACTACTATTTTATCCTCATGTCCAAGGGCGTAGGCACGAATTGTTATCGGGATGATGGTGTCATGTCTGCCATCCTCTACCAACGCATCATATGTTCTTAAAACCACTATCTTTTTCTTTTTAACACCCGGTGTGATATCAAAAGCCTCTTTTGGTTTAAATATTTCCACCTTGCCTTTTACATCTTTTGGCAAAATCACTTCAAAGTAGAAACTCATCTTATCATTTTGTGTATTTTGCATTAAAAATTCATACGCATTATCAACTGCAACTCTGCCGTCACCTGTTTTTTGAACGGAGTATAGTCTGTTTTCTTTGTTGATGTTAAGAAGCATATGCTCCTTGTTTCCGCCCATAAAAACCATGCCCACAAGCAAGCCTACAAGCAGAACAATATACGCAATAATTTTTGGACGCAGATATTGCGTTTTGCCTTTTTTATCTATTGTTTCATACTCGCTAGACCATGTAACAAGCGAAGGTTTGCCAAGTTTGCCCATAACAACCGTACAAGCATCAACACACTCTAGGCAGTTAATACACTCAAGCTGAAGACCTTTACGGATGTCTATGTGCGTAGGACAAACCGTTACACAGCTCTCGCATGCCGTACACTCCGCATGCGGCTCATTTACCTGAATATCTTTTTGTTTAGTAAACTGCTTAACTTTATGCTCATCATAGATATGCCCGCCTCTGTTTGTGTTGTAGAGCGCCATAACGGTATTTTCATCATATAAAACTGACTGAACTCTAGAGTAAGGGCATACATAGATACAGTAATCCTCCTGCAAAAAAACAATGTCATATATCAGAAATATTGCCGATGCCGCGAGCGTTCCGACTAAAATCATATGATCTAGCGGATTTGCCAAATAGTTAAAAAAATCTTCCGGCGGAACAAAATACCAAATCAAATCGGCACTTGCAAGAAAAGCCAGAGCGGTCCAAATCAAAATCGCCGCAGCTTTCTTGATTTTATTTTGAAATATGCTCATATCCGGTTCTAGCTGTTTATTTTTTATTCGTTTTCTAAGTTTTAAAAGTTTTGTTTCTATAAGATCACGATAAATTACTCGAAATATAGTCTGAGGACAAATCCATCCGCAAAAAACACGACCGCCCATAACGGTCATGCCAAAAATGCCTAAAAAAAGTATCATAAGTAAAAACGGTAAAAGGTACAGCTCCTGCATATCGAACTTGACAAAGGCAAGATGAAGCTCCAGTTTGTCAAAATTTAGTAAAAAAAAGTAACTCTCATCTATCTTTATCCATGGCAAAACTAAAGATACAACTGTTAAAAATATAAAGAGATAATATCTTTTAATTCTCCATGAAGTCGGTATTTTTATACCAACATTTTTTTCATTCATATACTACCCTTTATCTCTATTTTGACAATATTATACCAAAATATGATTTTTAATTACATATTATAATAATTGTTATAACAAATTAACACTAATTACAAAGTCTCTTTTATGCTCAATTTTGATAAAATAAGTGAAAAACGAGACTTTATGACAACAAAAGAGTACATCCTAAAAACCATAGAAAATAGACCGCTTATTATCGATGGTGCAATGGGTACACAGCTTCAACAAAGAGATGAAAAAATTCCTAAAGAGGCTTGGGAAGATAACGAAGGGTGCAATGAACTTTTAAATGTTACATGTGCTGAAGTTTTAAGCGAAATTTTTCATGCCTATTTGACTGCCGGAGCGGATTTTATTACGACTAACACATTTGGCTCATTTTCTTGGGTTTTGGATGAGTACGGCATTGGACATCGTGCGTATGAACTGACCAAAGCAGGAGCAGAACTTGTAAAAAAAGAGTGTGCAAAATTTAGCACTCCCGAGCATCCGAGATTTGTTCTAGGCTCCATAGGTCCGGGAACAAAACTTCCATCGCTTGGACACATATCGTATGATGAGATGTATGAAGGCTATACGGAGTTTTGTCTCGCACTCATTGATGGCGGAGTTGATATCTTTTTGCTTGAGACATGTCAAGACCCGCTCCAGATAAAAGCCGCTCTTCACGCATGCCAAGAGGCATCTTGCCAAAGAGGTGTAGAGATTCCCATTATGGTTTCCGTAACAATAGAGCTAAGCGGAACCATGCTTATCGGTACGGACGCAGCTACAATCAGCACTATTTTAGAGCCTTTTGACATTTTATCTCTTGGTTTTAACTGCGGAACGGGACCTGATCAGGTTTTAAAGCATGTAAAAACACTAAGCGAGCTTTGGCATAAGCCAATCAGCATACATGCAAATGCGGGACTTCCTCAAAATCGTGGCGGTTATACCTACTATCCGATGGGACCTGATGAGTTTGCAAGCAAGCAAGAGGAGTTCCTAAAGTACGACGGTGTAAGCTTTTTAGGCGGATGTTGCGGAACAACACCTCAACACATCCGCGCTCTTGTAAACAGAGTTGCAAACATAACACCTAAAGAGCCGACCGGAACTCAAGAGAACTCTCTCGCTTCTCTCTTCTCAACGGTAGCGCTTATGCAGCAGCCCGCTCCTCTTCTTATCGGAGAGCGCTCAAATGCAACCGGCTCAAAAGCCTTCAGAGAGCTTCTGCTTGCAGAGGATTATGAGGGAACTCTAAGCGTTGCCCAACAACAAGTAAGAGCCGGTGCTCATATTTTAGATGTCAGTGTCGGCTTTGCAGGGCGCGATGAAACAAAAGATATGAACAGTGTAATGAGCCTCTATGCCCAAAAAATAGCTCTCTCCCTTATGCCGGACTCAACACAAACGGCAGCGCTCGAAGAGGCTCTGAAACTAATCGGCGGAAAACCTATCATAAACTCCGTAAATCTTGAAGACGGCATTGAGAAGTTTGATACGGTGTGTCAATTGGCAAAAAAATACGGCGCTGCTCTTGTCTGCTTAACCATTGATGAGATTGGTATGGCAAAAACAGTAGAGAGAAAAGTTGAAGTTGCCGAACGCATCTATGAACTTGCTACAAAAAAGCACGGCATCAAACCTCAGGATTTGGTTTTTGACCTGCTCACATTTACGCTTGGAAGCGGTGATGAAGAGTATCTTGATGCCGGCATAAACACCATAGAAGCCATTCGCGAACTTAGACGCAGACACCCTGAAGTGGGTGCTACTTTGGGGCTCTCAAACATCTCTTTTGGACTTGACAAAGATGCAAGACCCTACCTAAACTCAATGTTTTTGCACCACTGCATCGAGGCTGGGTTAACAAGTGTTATTATAAATGTTGCACACATAATTCCGATAAACAAAATCAGCCAAGAGGATCAAGAGATTTGTAACAATCTCATCTTCAATAAAAAGCCAAATGCTGCCTCACTTTTTGAGTTTATTGAGCACTTTAGCACAAAAGAGGCTGTTGATAACAAAGCGGTTGACGAAGCTTACCTTGCAATGAGCAGTGAAGAGAAGATTGCCAAACTTCTTATGGACGGAGACAAGGAGAGAATGATTCCTCTGGTTGAAGAGGCCCGTCATAAAATCGCACCGGAGAGAATCGTCAATGAAATTCTTATAGACGCCATGAAAGTCGTAGGAGAACTTTTTGGCTCAGGGCAGATGCAGCTCCCTTTTGTACTCCAGAGTGCGGAGACTATGAAAAAAACAGTTGATTATCTAAACCCGTTCCTGCCTAAGATTGACAAAGCGGTAGATACGACCTTGGCGCTTGGAACAGTCAAGGGAGATGTACATGATGTCGGTAAAAATCTGGTAGATATCATACTCTCAAACAACGGTTTTAAAGTTGTGAATCTGGGGATAAAAGTTGATATAACCGACTTTATAAAATCAATAAAAGAGTCAAATGCAACTGCCATCGGCATGAGCGGACTTTTGGTAAAATCAACTCAAGTTATGAAAGAAAATTTAGAAACTCTTCAAAGAGAGGGGATAAAAATACCCGTACTCTTAGGCGGAGCGGCTCTTACCCGCTCTTTTATAGATGATTTTTGCCGCCCATTTTATGATGGACCGATTTTTTACTGCAAAGATGCTTTTGACGGTGTAACCGCTATGAGCCGCATCGAAGCCGGAAACTTTGACACCGATTTGCATGGCAAAGAGGGCGAAGAGAAGATTATAAAAGTAAAAGAAGAGATTATTATTCCTCCATTTAATGAGCTAAAAATGCCATCTCGCGATGTCAAAGTTCCGACACCGCCGTTTTGGGGAAGAAGAGAGCTAAAACTCACTCCATCGCAAATCGAGATGGTGTTTGAGTGGATAAACCATAAACTTCTCTTTAAGGCCCGCTGGGGTTACAGCTCAAAAGGCATGAGCAAAGAGGCGTATGAAAAACAGCTGGGTGAGGTCGTTTGGCCTGCATACGAGAAACTCAAAAAACGCTTTATCGAAGAGAAACTGTTTGAACCTACCATTCTTTATGGTTATTGGCCATGCAGAAGTGACGATGACACGCTTTTGATTTTTGATGAGAGTGAAGGCTACAACAGCGAGAGTGAAATAAACCATGAACCGCTGGATAAAGTAATAGGCAGAGCAAAAGAGAAGTTTACATTTCCAAGGCAGTCAAAACAGCCGCACCGTGCTCTAAGCGACTTTTTTCACAGAGACAGACACGATGTTATAGCCTTTACATGCGTGAGTGCCGGAGCAAAACTCAGCGATGCAGAGAGAGAGATTTACGACAGAGGAGACTATACGGAGTATTACCGGTTTCACGGCCTTGGAGTAGAACTAGCAGAAGCTCTCGCAGAGATAGCGCACAAACAGATAAGACTTGATTTAAACATTGCCAAAAATGAAGGAAATAGATTAAACGATGTCAAAATGGCGGCATACGAGGGGTGCCGCTACTCTTTTGGCTATGCCGCATGTCCGGACCTTGAGCTAAATCGCCCGCTATTTAACCTCCTTCGTCCGGAAGAGTTTGGGATTGAGCTGAGCGAAACATTTCAGATTCATCCGGAACAGTCAACATCCGCTCTAGTTGTTTACCATCCGAGTGCGAGTTATTACAATGTGTAGGGTTACCTTCTTCTGTAACTCAAAGCCTCAAGAACATGTCTTTTTTGGATAACTTCGCTCTCATCCAAATCTGCAATAGTTCTGGAGACTTTTTGAATCTTTTTTATACTTCTAAAAGAGAGGGCGAACCGCTCAACCGCCATATCCAATATACCTTTTGCCTCACTGTCTAAAACACAATACTTCTCTGTCTCGGCATCGCTCAGCTTTGCCGTAAACCTGTTTTGTCCCCTAAGTTTTACTCTTTTGTGAACCTCTATCACCTGCTTATGCATATCGCTTGAACTCAAAGTTGCTTTGTCGTTTGGATTTACTCGTTGCATAACTACGCATAAATCAATTCTCTCTAAAAATGGGTCGGAGAGTCTGTTTTTATATCTTTGAATATCCAGCTCGCTGCATCTGCACTCTTTTTGTGCGTTTAAAAGATTTCCGCATGGACAAGGATTCATGGCACTTACAAATAAAAAATCACTCGGATATTCAACCTTTGCATTTACCCTTGATATTCTTATTTTGTTATCTTGGAGAGGTTCACGAAGAGCTTCCAAAACACCCTTTGAAAAATGTGGCAGCTCATCAAAAAAAAGTATGCCTCTATGCGCCAAACCGACCTCTCCTATTTTTGCTCTATAACTTCCCCCGCCAAATACACTAGCCGTTGTAGAGGAGTGGTGCGGTGCACGAAAGCTTCTCAGCGGCTTAAACTGTGGCTCTTTTGCTTCAAGAGCGTCAAGCTTTGCAATATCTAAAATTTCATCACTGCAAAGTGGCGGTAAAATATATCTAAGCCTCTGCGCAATCATACTTTTTCCACACCCGGGACTTCCCTCTAAAAGAAGATTGTGAAATCCGGCAGCGCTGATGAGTGCGGCTCTTTTTGCGACCTCTTGCCCTTTTACATCTAAAAAATCTTCGATATAGTTATCATCAAAATAGTACTCTTCATCATCAATGCTGTATTTTGGATACTCTATTTTTTTATGAGCACTGTTTGGCACCGCCTCGGAGGAGTTTTTTAACAACTCTATCGCCTCATTTAGTGTTTTAACACCATAAAATTCTATATTTGGTATGTTTGACAACTTCTCTAAACTCTCGTATGGAACTATGGCTTTTTTAATAATTTTTTGATTTGCAAGAGAGAGCAGAAGCGGATAGAGTTGAATATTCTCTTTGATAGCTCCATCAAGACCCAGCTCTCCAAAGACGAACCACTCGCTTAAATCATCGCTAAGATAATCAAGTGCAATCAACAACGCTATACTCAAATCAAATTGACTACCCTCTTTTTTGACATCGCTTGGGGCAAGATTTATAGTGATTCTTTTTGGAGGAAATGTAAACTCATTGCTTAGAAGTGCGGACTTAACACGCTCTTTTGCCTCATTTATGGAAGCACTTGCCATTCCGACAACGCTAAAAGAGGGTAGACCTTTTGTCAGAGTAGATTCTACATGTACGACTTTTGCTTCTATCCCTTCATATGTAGCGCAGGAGACCATCTTCATAATACCAACCTTTGTTGAGCTGATACGATTTTACTCTTTAAATTTTTAAATGTGGAAGAATATGACAAAATGTCATATGAAATATTAGGATTTAGAGAGTTTTTTCTCTTTTTGAACTCTTTTATACTCTTTTTCAAACTTTTTTCTGCGAGAGTATGAAAGTTTATCAATAAATAAGATAC